>Ga0209006_10000105_pt1 | contig 89215 bp, 70 predicted proteins | sample JacPin_JW_Ref_O2_FD_188567 | JGI IMG/M metagenome (GOLD analysis project Ga0209006, IMG submission 188567) | Forest soil microbial communities from Algoma, Ontario, Canada - Jack Pine, Ontario site 1_JW_Ref_O2 (SPAdes) (version 2) | ecosystem: Environmental > Terrestrial > Soil > Boreal... | reverse complement strand
ATGGAGAAGACCAAGAATGCGTTTCCCAACGTTGCCGATTTGGTCCGCAAAGAAGCGTTCCGCCGCGTCTCCACCTAAAGACCGGTCGCAGGTGCGGGTTGGAATTCCGAAGGTGCTGAATGTGTGGACGACTCACCAGTTCTGGGTGGGCTTTCTGCGGGCGATCGGCATTGAATCGGAGAATATCGTGTTCAGTTCGGATACTTCGGAGGAGCAGGGGCGGGAGTTCGGCAAGGGGCGCGGCACGGTGGATTGCTGCTATCCGGTGAAGTGCATCAGCGGGCATTATGGGGAGTTGGTATTTGGACAGAAAAAGAAAATTAATATTCTGCTGAGTCCGATGATTCATTCGCTGCCTTCGGTGCTGCATGGGCATGTGGTGGATACGGTGACTTGCACGCGTGTGATGGCGGGGCCGGAGAGCATTAAGTCCGGATTTTTGAAGGAGCGCGACGTTTTTGGCGAGAACGGGATTACCTATGCTTCACCGTTTGTGAGTCTTGGCGACCGGCACATGGTCGTTGAGCAGCTGCATAGTTCGCTTAAGGATACGTTTAATCTTGAACTGGAAGAGACGGAGCGCGCGGTCAAGGCGGGGTTTGCGGCGCTCGACAGTTTCACGGAAAAAGCGCGGCAGCAGAGCCGGGATATTTTGACCTGGTGTGTGAAGAATCAGAAGCCCTGCATTCTGGTGCTGGCGCGTCCTTATCATATGGATACGGGGATCGGGCATGAAATTGAGGGGGACTTGCAGGCGCATGGGTATCCGATTTTGTGGCTGCAGTATCTTCCTGGCGATTTGGACTTGATGAACTGGTTGTTTGAGGCGGATTTGAAAGCGGGGAAGATTAAGAGTCCGTTTGATATTACGGATGTGTGGACTTCTTCTTACAGCAGCAACACCAACGAGATTATGTGGGGAGCGAAGGTGGCAGCGCGCTGTCCGTGGATTACTTGCGTGGTGCGGCTTTCGAGCTATGAGTGCGGGATGGATCAGCCGACTTACACACCCACGCAGAAAATTGTGGAAGCGACGGGGACGTTGTTCTTCAAGTTTGGGGATCTGGATTCGACGAAGCCGGCGGGCGGAGTGAAGATCCGGATCGAGACGATTGTTCACTACATGGCGAAGTATTCAAGAAAGATCATGCAGCAGAAGCTGGGATACCTGTCGCCGGAGTGCCCGCTGGGGCCGGTTCCGGCGTTTGAAACGGCGGGAATGATGGAGCGGGAAGTGATTCAGCAAGAGGCAGGAGTGGCGCAGCCGGTTTCTGCATCGGCTTCGTGAACGGAAATGACGATTCGCGGTAAGTTGTCGATTTGCGCCGCCCTGGCGGGTGCGCTAGCCGTGGCTCTGGCTTGCTCTGGGTTTGTCTTCGCCCTTGCCGGAGCCGGAGATAAAGATAAAGATAAAGTTAAAGATAAGGATAAAGGAAACGCTTCTGAAGTGAAGTTCGCTGCTGGCGCGAAACTGGTGCTGGTGCCGGCGCTGGTGACCGACAAGTCCGGCAATCACATCAGCGGACTCAAGCAGGAAGACTTCACGGTGCTGGAAAATGGCGCTGAGCAGAAGATTGCCACGTTTGAGGAAATCACCAGCGACCCGCACCGGTTGTCGCGTCCGAAGAATCCCAACGAATTCAACAATGCGCTCGCGGGCGGCACGTCTGCGCGACGCGTTACGCTGATCGTGCTCGACTTGATCAACACGCCCTTTCTTGATCAAGTGAATGCGCGTACGGAATTGCTGTATCTTACGAAATCGGTGAACGAGCGCGAGCCGACCGGTCTCTACACGCTTACGCGAAGCGGCGTTCAGGTAGTCCACGACTTCACGAGCGATCCTCGCATCCTGGTGGCCGCGCTGCATGTGGTGAAAGGCGACACTTACCAGATGGTGGATAGCGACGAGGAAGTCGAAGCCATCACGGGAACCGCCAGCCCGGATGGCAGTTCGGGTGCGCCGAGCAGCGGGGGGAGCTCGAAAAGCAGCGGCGGGAGCGCGAAAAGCGGCGGGGAGACCGCGAAAAGCGGCGGGAGTTCGAAAGGGAATGCGCAGGCGGCGGTGCAGGGGGAGGCGCAAAAACTTCAGACCATGATGGAAGACTCGGAGCTGAATTTCAAAGCCTTCGAGCAGCGCGTGGCCATCACCTACACGCTGGACGGCTTGCAAACGGTGGCGCAGGCCCTGGCTGGAGTGCCGGGGCGGAAGTCGCTCATCTGGGCGAGCGGCGGATTTCCTTTCAACGTGAGCGACAACACGATGCAGCTCGCACCCGCCGGACGGGATACGCTGGCCGATGTGTTGCCGCTCTACGAGCGCACCTGGCAGTTGCTGAACGATGCGGAGATTTCTCTCTATCCTGTGGACGTGAAAGGCCTGCAGGTGACCAGCATGGCCGGCGCCCCGGTGCGCAATCCGGGGAAAAACTATTCCCGCCGTATGCAAAACAGGCTGTTCGACACTCAGTCTTCTTTCCAGACATTTGCGGAGATGACCGGCGGCCGCGCCTATTACGGATCCAACGATCTGGAGAAAGGTTTTCGCGAGGCCGTGAAGGACTCGGCGGAATACTACATGCTGGGTTACTACATTGATCGCTCGCAGACGAAACCAGGCTGGCGCAAGCTGACGGTGAAGGCCAAGCGCGAGCACGTGGAAGTGCGCGCGCGCAGCGGTTTTTTTGTTACCAATGCCGCTATCGACCCGGAGAGGAGCCGCAAAAGCGACATTTCGTCGGCCTTGCAGTCGCCGCTCGATTACACGTCACTGGCGCTGGTGGCGCGCTGGGACAAGATCGAGCCGGGAAAAGAGCCGGGCAGGAAGCACGTGACTTTCGTGATGCGCCTGGCACCCGATGCGGGCGTGATCAACGACGCCGACAACAACCATGTTGCGCTGGACTTTGTGGCAATGGCGAAAAGCCCCGAAGGCAAACCCTTGGGTACTCCCATGGGGCAGAAAGTTGACGTTCATCTGACCCCGGAGAGATTGTTGGCGATCCGGCAGCAAGGTGTGGTCTATCGCGACGGGTTCGATCTGGCTCCGGGAGAATATACGATTCGCTTCGTGGTGCGGGACGACCTCAGCGGACGAACAGGTTCGGTGGCGGCGCCTTTGAAAGTTGAGTGAATTGGGTGGAGCGCTGAGGGTGCAGCGTGTCAGCGCCGGGAAACCATCTTAAGGCGCATGGACTTGAACAGGGGGGTATGAGTTGTGGTGGCTTGATCTTTTGGGAAGGTTCCGCCTGGCTTCGCTTCGGCGGGACGGGCGAGGCGCCCGTCGCCACATAGCCTTGCCACCTGGGCTTGGGCCGGGCTTAACAGGAGAGAGAGATTCCGATCTGTTTCGCGAACTCCAGGTCGTTGGGAGTGAGCAGAGCTTCGTACCTCTTCGGAGTCACAGCGACCGTGCAGATGCGCGAGATTTCTGCTTCGATCTCTGCATCGACGAGCCGCAACAGCGTATTGATCTGGTCAGAATTGAACATCGCTGTGTCCGGTCACCCATGATCGCGGCGTTTTGTTCCGCTCGCACTTGCAGATCGAGGGTGTACTCCTCACTCTGATTGCAGCTTACGTTTCGGCACAAGCGGGTGCAAGTGACGAAGGTCACGGCGCCACTGTTTATGCCCGCGTATTAGGTGTTGAATCCCGCACGTGAGTTGCCTGGAAACTATTTTAAAAGTTCGCGTGGGGGGAGCGGGACCTCGGGGCCGGAGCCGGGGCTGGAGGAGTGCGTGGGCTGGAATTTGTGGTGGCTTGAGTTTGTGATGGTTTGAGGTTGTGGTGGCTTGATCTTTTGCGAAGGTTCCGCCTCGCTTCGCTTCGGCGGGACCGATCGACTTCGCTCAGGGGCAGGCTCGCGGGCGCCGTCGCCCCAGGGCTTGGTTGTTCAACGAACCCAGCGGGCGGAGAGGGCACGCACGGGTTGGGCTATCGACTGAAAACGTATCAGCCGCACTTCATCTTTCCCTTTTATGGAAGCCAGCGGCATGAGGCCGCTCTCCATGATTTGGTTCGCGGTATCGACGGTCATCAGCGCTTCGGCGCAGGGTTTTACTTCGGAAGCGCCGTCATGCTGGTAAATGTGAACGGGGAGACGGTCCAACTCCGCGCGCTGGCCGGGACGCAGGTCCCATCCTGATTCGCTGAAAGATTGCGCCAGCAGCAGCGCGCACACAAACGCGGGATTACCCCACAGGTAGTCCTCGTGTTCAGGCTGGCCGGGCATTTCTTCGAAGGAAAATGATTCGCCGGGATCGGTTTCCTTGCCGTAGGGAAGACGAAGAAGAAAACGGGGAATGGCGAGGCCCACTGCGTTCGCTTCGGGAAGCGCTCGCAAGGCGGTCCACGCGGATGCACTCTCACTGTCGGCGGGCGCGGTCCAGTCACGGGCGTTGGGCGTCGCCGAAAAAGATTTGCCGCCCAGCAGAGCAGGGCTTGCTGCGGCCAGGAACGGGGCGGCAGTGGCGTGGGCAATCTTGGCCAAGCGTCCGAGCAGCTCCGCCTCGGCACGAGTCGCTGCGAAGGTGTAGTTTCCCACAATTGCGGCCCACGGCTCGCCGCCGAAGGAATTTATCGCTTCCCCGGCGAGCAGCCGGTGCGTGGAGGTCGAGCGCAGGTCGGAGGATGAATTCAGATCGGCAGCTAATTCATCCTTCGACAAGTCGACGAGATAAAGTTTCAGCATTTCGTCCGTGTCGATTCGACGCACCAGCAGGAAGACTGCTCTCCACGCGGCTTCGAGCGCCTGGAATTCGGGGACGTGCAGCAAGGCTCGCATCTGCGCGCCCAGGGAGCGATCGATGAGGCCGAGTATCTCCGATTGTTGCGGGTCGGGGGCGGAGATGAGATGAGGTTCCGTGACTCGCCGCACGAACTTCTGCAAGTCGCTTTCCGCGGGGGCTCGCGTCTGCGCTCTGGCTTCGGTTTGTTCGATCATTTCGTCTAGCAAGCTGCCCAAAGCGAATGGCGAAGCTTGCGGAGTTGTTGGCTGCGCGGCTTCGTGAGGCTCGGCTGTGGGGCCGGGCAGACCGAGTTCTGCGGCTGCATCGGCGAACGTGGCTGGGTCTGCCAGGCGAGCCCGCATCTCGCGAAGCTTGCGGAACATGTCGACGCGTACGAAGAGACGGTCGGGATGGAAATCATCCAGCTCGGAGAACTGCACGGTTGCGAGCTCTTCGTCCCCCAAGTGCAGCTTCAACTCGGGATGGAGGGCAGCCAGCACGTCGTCGAAGTTGTCGCGATCCACCAGAGTCGGTTTGCGGACTGGTAGAGGCTTCTTCGGTCCAGTGCCGCTAAAATCACCCAGCAATAGAACTCGGAACGGCGTCTCGGGGACTGGTCGAGCTTGCGAGGTGTCGCCGTCGACGGCGATTTTGATTTCTCCGAAATTGAATGGCGGCATGGACGTTCTCCTTGGAGAATGCGCTTTCGGCGAATCGATATCGAGCTTCGATTGCCATCTTGCTTCGTTTATCTTGACTTGCTTCTATCGTTCGCTGCGTCGGCTCTCGGCTTTCAGCGGCCCGCCAGTCTGTTGCAGCAGCTTGCTCACCAGGGCCGTCCAGCCGGTCTGATGGCTGGCCCCGAGGCCTTGTCCGGTGTCGCCGTGGAAATATTCGTAGAAAAGAACGAGATCGCTCCAGTGGGGGTCGGCGCGGAACTTTGGCGTGGCTTCGTTCATGCCGCCGTTAACTGGGCGGTTGCCGTGCACGTCCCGCAGGAAAATTCCGGTGAGGCGACGCGAGATTTCGGCGGCCACTTCGGAAAGCGTGAGCCGGTTGCCGGAGCCAGAAGGAAACTCGATTTTGAAATCGTCGCCGAAATAGTGGTGAAACTTTTGCAAAGATTCGATGAGCAAGTAGTTCACGGGAAACCACACGGGGCCGCGCCAGTTCGAATTGCCGCCGAATAGTCCGGTGGAGGATTCACCGGGCTCGTAGTCTACGCGGTGCTCCTTGTCGTCGAAGGAGATGCTGAAGGGATGATCGCGGTGATGCAGCGAGAGGGCACGGATGCCATGGGGCGAGAGAAATTCGTTTTCGTCGAGCATGATGTGCAGCATGCGGCGGAGTTGTGCGGCATCGACGATTGAGAGCAATCTTCTTTCTCCCATTCCGGAGGTCTGCATGCTGGCGACGTTTGCGGTGAGATCCGGGCGGTTTGCGATGAACCACTCCATGCGGCGCTTGAAACCGGGGAGGCGCTGCATGAGGCCGGGCTCCAGGGTTTCGACGGCGAATAACGGGATCAAGCCGACCATGGAACGGATCTTGACGGGAAAATGCCCGCCATCGGGGAACTTCAGCACATCGTAGAAAAATCCGTCGCTCTCGTCCCACAAGCCCCTGCCATCGTGGCCGAGATGATTCATGGCGTAGGCGATGTAGATGAAGTGCTCCCAGAATTTGCTGGCGACGTCTTCGTAGGCGGGATCCTGCGTGGCGAGCTCCATGGCGATGGCCAGCAAGTTCAGCGTGTACATGGCCATCCAGCTGGTGCCGTCGGATTGCTCGATGTGGCCGCCGGTGGGAAGAGGGTCACTGCGGTTGAAGACTCCGATGTTGTCGAGGCCGAGAAAGCCGCCCTGGAAAATGTTCATACCTTCAGCGTCTTTGCGGTTGACCCACCAGGTGAAATTCAAAAGAAGTTTATGGAAGATGCGGACCAGAAATGCGCGGTCACCGCGGCCGTTGCGCTTTTTGTCGATCTTGTACACGCGCCACGCGGCCCAGGCGTGGACCGGAGGATTCACATCTCCGAGGGCCCATTCGTAGGCAGGGAACTGGCCGTTCGGATGCATATACCATTCGCGGAGGATGAGCACGAGTTGCTCTTTGGCGAAATCAGGATCGACCAAGGCCAAGGAGACGCAGTGAAAAGCCAGGTCCCACGCGGCATACCAGGGGTACTCCCACTTGTCGGGCATGGAAATAACGTCGGCATTGTAGAGGTGAGGCCAATCATGATTGCGGCCGGTGGCGCGTTCCGGCGGCGGAGGATTGCCGGGGTCGCCCTCGAGCCACTCTCGGACGACGTAATGATAGAACTGTTTCGACCACAGCAGGCCGGCGAAACCCTGGCGCATCACGTTCTTGGCGTCGAGCGAGAGAGACTTCGGAACAATGGTGGCGTAGAAATCGTCGGCTTCCTGTTTGCGGGTGGCGAAGCGAGTGTCAAAGTTGGTGAAGGCTTCGGCGGGCTGCGGAAGGTCGAGATTCGTTAGGCGCAGCCGGAACGTTACGGATTTTCCTGCAGCAATGTGCAGTGCGTAGTGAGCTGAGGCTTTGGTGCCTGAGGGGTCGGGTGAGACTGATGGTTGGTTTCCGTGGACGATGTAATTGTTGATTGCGTCTTTTTTGTGCAGTCCGCTCTCGGGGGCGTTCAAGATGCGCTGGCGGTTGGTTTCGTTTTCGGTGAATAGAAGTTCTGGGGAACCTTCGCAGTGCAACCAATGTCTCACGCAGCCGGGATGGGTTAGTGCAATGGCTCCGGAAACTTCGCGCAGGTTAGGGCGAGGTTCGGGGTTGCCCCAGGACCAGGTATTGCGGAACCAAACGGTTGGGAGCAGGCGGAGGGGGGCCGATTCGGGGCCGCGGTTCACGACCGTGATCTTGATGAGAATGTCTTCGACATCGGCTTTCGCGTATTCGACGAAAACGTCGAAATATCGGTCTTCGTCGAATACTCCGGTGTCGAGCAACTCGTATTCCGGATCGTTTCTGCCGCGGCGGCGATTTTCTTCCAACAGCTGCGCATACGGAAATGCAGCCTGCGGATATTTGTAGAGATACTTCATGTAGGAATGCGTGGGAGTGCTGTCGAGGTAGAAGTAACATTCTTTTACGTCCTCGCCATGATTGCCTTCTTTTCCGGTGAGGCCGAAGAGTCGTTCTTTGAGGATGGGGTCGCGCTCGTTCCACAGTGCGACGGCGAAGCAAATCAACTGGCGGCGATCGCAGATGCCGGCGAGGCCATCTTCATTCCAGCGGTAGGTTCGCGAGCGGGCGTGATCGTGGGGGAAATATTCCCAGGCATTGCCGTCGGCGCTGTAGTCTTCGCGGACAGTGCCCCAGGCGCGCTCGCTGAGATAAGGTCCCCAGCGCTTCCAGTGGCGTTTGCGGTCGCGGTCTTCGGAGAGCCTGATCTCCTCGTTGGTCATAGAGGGCGTTGTTGGAGAGTGTTCGAGCTTGTGTCAGAGCGGGTTCAGAGTTTGTTCAGTCCGTCGAGAGCCGCAACTTTGTATGCCTCAGCCAGCGTCGGATAGTTGAAAACCGTGTCGCGGAAATATTCCAGCGTGCCGCCCAGGGACATCGCGGCCTGACCGATGTGCACGATCTCGGCGGCGCGGTCGCCGATCACATGCACGCCCAGGACCTTGAGAGTGTTGGGATCGAAGAGAAGTTTCAGCAAACCCTGGTCATCGCCGAGCATCTGGCCTTTGGCCAACTCGGCGTAGCGCGCCAGGCCGACTTCGTAGGGAATCTTTTCTTTCGTGAGTTGTTCTTCGGTGTGGCCGACCATGGAAATCTCGGGGATCGTATAAATGCCGTAGGGGATGAGATTAGGAATCATTTTGCCGGGCTTGCCGAACATGTGGCAACTGGCGAGGCGGCCTTGCTCCATGGAGGTGCTGGCGAGCGCGGGGAAGCCGATGACGTCTCCGGCGGCGTAGATGTGGTCCACGCTGGTTTGAAAATTTTCGTTGACCACCATTTTGCCGCGGCCATCGGACTGCAGTCCGGCGGCTTCGATCTCCAACTGATCACTGTTGGCCTGCCGGCCGACGGTGTAGAGGAGCCCCTGCCCATGGACGTTTTTTCCGCTTTCGAGGCGGGCGAAGACGCGGTCGCGTTCGGCGTCGAAGCCTACGGAAACTACCTTTTCGCCCAGGCGGAAAACGGTTCCGAGCTGACGCAGCTGGAAACCCAGGCTCTCCACAATTTCGCGATCCACGAAGTCGAGCAGGGTTGGGCGCTGATCGAGAAGAGTGACTTTGACTCCCAGGGCGGCGAACATGGAAGCGAATTCGAGCCCGATGATTCCGGCCCCCACAACTACGAGTTCGCGTGGGACCTCCTCCAGACCGTGGACCGCGTCGGAATCGAAGATGCGCTTGCCGTCCATGGGGATATCGACGCTGTGGGCGGGACGTGTGCCGCAGGCAATCATGATGTAATGACCGCGCAGAAGCTGCGATCCATCTTCGCTTTTGACTTCGATGGTGTGGGGGTCGAGGAAACGGGCATTGCCCTCAAAGGTTGTCACCTGGTTGCGTCGAAGCTGGGCTGTAATGACTTCGATTTCGCGCGCCATGACGGCCTGTGCTCGAAACACCAGATCGGACATGGCGATACGATCTTTAAGGACGTAGTTGCGACCGTAGAAACTGCGCTGGCGAAAGCCACTCAGGTAGAGGACGGCTTCGCGCAAGGTTTTGCTGGGGATGGTTCCGGTGTGCACACAAACGCCGCCGATGGTTTTCTTGCGGTCAATGATGGCGACTTTTTTGCGCAGTTTGGCGGCGCAGATTGCGCTCTTCTGCCCAGCCGGACCGCTGCCGATCACTACCAAGTCGTACTCGTTGACATCCATGAGGCGGGATTTCCTTTGCCATCCCGAAACTCAACGATTGTATCCGCATCTCGCCGGCTCGGGGCGGTGGTGAGCAATTTTTCATTGAAGCGTAACTTGATTCCAGTTCTCGAAGCGGAATGGCGGGCGACCCGCCAATAGGATGCTGAATGGGTGTGCAAAGAGACGATGAGAAACGAGCTTTGAGAACAAGCGCCGAGAACAAGCGCCGAGAACAACTGCAACGAGCGCGGCAGGAGCTATGACAAGCGTCTTCTCCTGTTAAAATCCACGCGAATGACCTGTGCGGGAGTTGCATACTGCCGGCGCGGCGCATTCGGCGGTGAAGGTAGGGCTGCTTGACGCCCGCCGAACCACTCGCGGTACCAGGTTTCGGCGGTGAGTCTGTTTAACCAGATCACAGGATCGCACTGGCTATAGTCCTCGCCGTTCGGCCCTGTCCTGGGAAAGAAGACGTGGATGGGCTGCTCACTCAGATACGTGAACTGGGCCTCGCCAGCGTGCTGCACCATGGGAGCGTCCATGCGCGCGTTAAGGGCTCGCTGAATTTCCGGGAAACGCGGGTTGTAGCTGTGCTGAGCACCATCGAGGAAGTCCCTGATGATGGTATTGGTCTGAGGATCCTCGGCATCAATGATGTCGAGCAGATCGTAATCGGCGTGGATGTATTTGCCGTGACGCTGCGCACAAAAGTAATGGCGAGAGGCTGGGTCGATGTCGACGGAGTAACCGTTTCTTCCCCGCCCGGTCTGCTGGTAATCCTGGGCCAGGTGCGCCGTGCGGAACTCGTCCCAATACTTCATCGCTTCGTTCGGTTTGTTGAACCTGCCGCAGTGATGGTAGGGATCCGCGACCAGACCGGCAATCTGATAGCGGGTGTCGGTGTCGTGGTTGGCGGTCTTGGCTTTACACGAGATGGGCTTAGGAATGTAGTTGTCGTTGCCGAAGTTCTTCTCATCGGCCCAGGGGAGAGACCTGGGGTTGGTCAGCCGGGCCAGCAGCCAAACATTTTTCTCGCGCGCTACGTCTTTGAAAACTTCGCGATCTTTGTCTCGCATGGGTCCCTCATGGCCGCCCTTCTGTAATCGGCGAATATTCTATGCGGAACTATTATGGTCTCGAAACCGGAACAATTACCACGAAGGACACCAGGGCATATGAAAAACCCTCCCCAGAAGGCCGTTGGTGATGTTCGTGCCCTTCGTGGTCGACGACTTTTCTTTCCGTCGTCAAACTGGGCGACTGCCGCTCACTCGGAGACGAGAATGTCTTCGAACGGCGTGAATTTCGGGACATTGAGGCTGATCCGTTTCGAGCTTGCCGGTGGAGCGGGGTACTTAGCCCACACCACGCGCTGCTCGCCCGGTTGCAGCGTGCCCCACCATTGATCCAGGATTCTCTTGCCGTCGATGGTGAGAAAGTTGTATTTCTTGTTTCCCGCGGGGTCGATGTAGTAAATGTCGTCCCAGCCGAAGTCATAAGCCACGGGCTTTGCGCCCGTGTTCACGAAGCGCCATCTGGCTAACAGCGCGCCGCCGCTGACCCGCTTCACTTCGAGCACGTCGCAACGGAGATTGGGGTCGTTCGAGTACTGCGCGGTGGCGATCACGGACCAGGCTGGGATTGAGGCGGCGCCGCAGCAGGAGCCGGATCAGGAGCGGCGACTTCGGGCGCGGCGGCCAGGGCTACGGAGCTGTCGGCTGAGGCAGGTTGGCTGGAGGCTGGCTGGGCAGAAACGTCTGCGGCCGCCTGCGGCGCGGGCGTGGGCGTGTTGGCCGGCTGTTCGGGCGCAGACGCGCTGGCGAGCAGGTCGATTCGATCGTTGCTGCCCTCAGTGGTCGCCACCATCATGATGTATGCCCACGTCCCGGCAGCTTTCTGAGCCCGGACATAAACGGTGCCCTTACCCTTCGGACCGGAGATGGGCAGGGAAAGGTCGGCGTCACCGGCGCCGGGGGAAACGTTGATGGAACCGCTTACCAGCCAGCCTTCACTGATCGGAGCGCCGAGGCGTTGCGACAGGAGTTGGCTTGCCTGAGCTCTGGCGATGGCCTCTTTGGCCACATCGGAACTGCGCATGGCGCCCATGATCAAGGCGAAAATGCCAACCACGAAAACCGCTCCGCACAGGAACATGGCGGCCAGCAGCTTTTTCCAGTTTCTTCCCCACCAGCTCCTGCCTTGGTTTGGCATCAGTGCCGGAGCGGGCGCGGTAGCTTGCGGTATGCGGCTTGGTTGTGTGGACATAAGATCCTCCTCGAGTGATGAGATCGGACGCTGGCCTGCCGTTTTCTTCGCAGCCTGGTTTGGGGCTCTATATTGATAACGCGTAAAAGCCAGATCAAGTGGCTCCGGCCAAGCGAGATTAATTTCCTGCCTTGCCCGTCTGGTCCTTAAACTGAGGCCAGATGACGAGCAGAGAGGCGGCGAGCTTAGTCGGCGATCACCAAGTGGCCGACATAGAGCAATTTGCCGTGGCTGTAAGCGTTGACCAGATCCTGGGGTTGGCTTGTTTTCGGATTCTGTGAAATGAAAGGAACTCCGGCGCGACGATAGGCTTCGAGGACGAGTTGAGAACAATAGAATTTATCCGAGCTCTTGAAACCCCCGGCCAGGGCAACCGGGCAGGCGGCGATTCCAAAGGCGTAGACACAAACCACTGGGTTGCGCGCGCCGGCGCCGGCGGCTCCGAGCGTGTCGTACTTTTTGTTAAGCCAACTGCTAGCGATCCCGACGACCGAGTCGGCAAGAGTGTCGGTCATGCCACGGACGCGATAAGCGACTGCCAGAGTATGTCCTTCCAAGGCTTTCTCCAGGGAGACCTGTCTTACACCCTCGCCGACGGCCTCGATAACCCCTCCATCACCGTCGTATAGAGAGGCGTGGCTGATGTCTGACGTGGTGGCGAGACGGATCGTCCCGGCGACAATGCCTTGACCTGCGGAAACGATAATATCGGCCGTATCGAGCGCGGAGTCAGATATACACTGGCCGGCGTCGTCCAGCGGAGACAAAGGGATCGGTTGCATGCACCACCTCCAAAGTTATTGGTCGGGCATCGAGCTCTATTGAGGCGCGATCCAGAATCGGCCTCTATCCAGTAACGCGAGGAAACCGCGGGAAAAGGTCCACATTTTTTTGGTACAAGCCGGGCGGCATGTATTATCGGTCGCTATCGGACGGGAATTGAAAGCGGAAATCTTGGGCGAAACTGGCTGCTGGTAAACGGGCCTTCGAGGTTACACAGTGTCGGGCGCAGTTTCTCCGCAGCACCGCCTCCAAAAGCTTCTGAAGCGGGGATTGAAGCATCATCGGGAGGGTCATATTGAGCTGGCCGAGGCGTGCTACCGCAAGATCCTGAACGTTGACCCGCTGTCTTCCGAGGCCAAGCAGATGTTGCGCTTATTGCAGGGGACGGGTGCAGGTCAAGGATCGAGCCAGCCGCTCAGTGCAATCTTCAGCGACCACGCGAAGACGCGCCCCGAGTCGGCACAAGCTTACCAGCATCTCGGCGAAGCGCAGGAGCGAGCTGGAGATCTGCAAGCTGCCGCGAAATCTTATCAGCGCGCGCTTGCGCTCAAGCCCGATTCTGTGGAGCTGCACTGCCACCTGGCGAGGGCCCTGTATCAAGGTGGGGCGCTGCAACCGGCGGCCGAGTTGTACCGGCGCGCTTTGGTGCTCGATCCGAAAAAGTACGAGATCTATAACGATCTTGGTCTCGCGCTCACCGATCTCGGAAACTTTGCGGCGGCTCTGGAAGTTTTCCGGCGCTCGCTGCTGCTTAATTCGCGGTCTGCCAAGACGATTGCGAGCCTGGGACACCTTTTCGAACGTAAAGGCGATCTCATCTCCGCGACGGAAGCCTACCGCGATGCGATCAAGCTGGACCCCAAGATGCGTGCGGCTTATGTGGATTTGGGATTCGTGCTCTACGGATTGGGAGAGCTGAGCGAAGCCGCGGATTGTTTTGCTCGTTTGCGCGCGATGGAGCCGGACTCCGCCGAGGCGACGGTGAATTTGGGGCTGATCCATCTGTTGCAAGGAAATCTGGCGGCGGGATGGGGCGAATACGAATCGCGCTGGAAGGTTGGAGTTGGCGATGACCGGAAATTTTTGCAGCGCAGGTGGAAAGGCGAACCGCTCGGCGGCGAGCGCATTCTACTTCATGCCGAACAAGGTTTAGGGGACACGATGCAGTTCGTGCGCTATGTTCCGCTGGTTGCGGAGCGAGGCGGAGAAGTGGTGCTTGAAGTTCAGCCGGCATTGCATGGCTTGCTCGCGGGTACTGACGGCGCATCGCGAGTGATTCGCCGCGGTGAGATGCTGCCGGAGTTTACGTGGCAGTGTCCACTGATGAGCCTGCCGTTGGCGCTGGGAACGCAGCTGGATACGATTCCGGCGAGAGTCCCCTATATCGTTCCGGATGCGGCGAGAGTGGAGGCTTGGCGGGAGCGGTTGAAAAAGAATACGCGGCGCGTCGGGCTGGCCTGGGCCGGGAACCCGGGGCATCCTCGCGATCGTTTGCGTTCCATTCCACTCGAATACCTTGTGCCTCTGCTGAACGTCGCGGGCACAACTTTTTACTCATTACAGTTTGGCGCGGGAAGCGAGCAGGTGAAGCAGCTGCCGCCGGCCGTGCGGTTCATCGATCTGGGAGATGAGTTGAAAGACTTTGCCAACGTGGCGGCGATTGTCGCGAATCTCGACCTGGTGATTTCCATCGACAGCGCGGTTGCGCATCTGGCTGGCGCGCTGGGAAAGCCGGTATGGATCTTGCTGAACAAAGGCTGCGACTGGCGCTGGTTTTTGGAGCGTGAGGATAGTCCGTGGTATCTGACCGCCCGGCTGTTTCGGCAAACCACTCCCGGGGAGTGGCAGGAAGTGGTGAAGCATATCGAGATTGCGCTGCGGCGGCTGGATCAAGCCTAACGCGGCGGCGGACACTGCGCTCAGGAGAACGCTGTTATGGCGGATCCCAGTGGCCGATGAGGCCGATGTTGAATGGGGAGAAACTCAGGTTGCCGGATTGTAACGATCCATAGTCGGGTGGGCTGCCCGGCCTGGGGGCGGGGCCGACGCTGAGGGAACTGGAGAACGTGAGTGAGATCTGCGTGGTGATGTGAAGCTCGATCTGCGCCTGCAATGCGGCACTTAGCGCGTTGTTTGGAGACAGGTTCAACTGTGGTCCAACGCTACCTTCGATATCGGGCTGGATCAGGCCCCAATTCCGTTTGAGGTGCAAGTTAATCAGCGAGAACGCCGCCGATCGGGTGAGCTGGTTGTTGGGGTCCGGGGACATTTGCAGGCTGATGCTAGGCTCGTGGAGCAACAAGTCGAGTTCCGTATCGTCGGACCCGAACTTGAAGGCATTCAGGTTTCGATAGATGAGGGTGACGGTGTAGGTCGCCGGATTGGTCCCCCTGGGAGCGTTGGCGGTGATACCGGTCGCAATGTCGGCGGCGAGGTGAGCGGAGTCGTCGTCACCCTTCTTGGCAGCAGCGCCTCCTGAGCTTCCGTTTATCGAGATGGGGTCAGGCGCGGTCAACGAGCGAGTCTGCCAGTAATATTTGGACCACAACGCTGGGCTGAGGTTGGCGGGCGCTTGCGTAACGGCACACACACTCATGATGGCGAACTGTTGATCATCGGGCAACATGCGCACGAGACCATCGAAATCTCCGGGGGGCTGGGATTGCAGGGCTCCGATGCCGGCTCGCAACCGAGGGATGTTGACGCCGCTGGCGCGCGGAGCAAATAGAGAGATCCCGTCGAGACGGCTGGCGCTCTTGATTCGCCACAGCTCGTCGAGCATGTCAGGCATGCTCATGCCGTTCAGAATCTCGCAGGCCTTCTGCCAATCGGGTTGCGAGCTCCAGGTCAGTGAGCGTTGAATCTGTTCGTGTAAATCCTGAAGCTTCGGATCATCGAGAGAACCCATACTGCTACCTCTGCGCGGGAAACTTCTTTCTGCCAGAATCGATTCTCGACTCTTAGAGCGGGCACGATTCTACACCCATCCCAGGCTTCGGAAAGTTGTGAAACGCTTTCGCGGGCCAGCGGTGTGGTTGTTTCCTGGGTCCTCCTGGAGCTGTCATTTCGTGTTTCATTCGCTTTGTCGCGGGAGCGGGCGAGGGGGGTGAAAATTGTTTCACAATTTGACGCGATAGTGGAAATGGAGTACCGTTTGTTGCGAGTTTGGGTGTCCAAACAAGATTCTGGTTGCAGAGCTTGCTGCTCCCAGAATGGCGCATCGGGCGGCGGACCCCGGAGCGGAAAAGCGGAAACCAGCGTATAGTATACGCGTGCTGGCTGCCGGAATAGAGATTGCGGCTGAAGTGAAGTCGCTTGTGGCGCTCCGCGGGAGGAGTTGAACAGAAGTGGCCCTTCGGTTGCTCCATGATGGGAGGGTGCAGCGAGAGCTTGATCCTCCCTTTGCAACGTCGGCCCCCTAAGATGCACTATCGAAGTAGTTCAAGGATCGTTCTTTTTAAGCGGCCCAAAGTCGCGCAGTTCTAGATCGTAGAAAAAATTCTAATCTGCTCCATCGACCCCAGGATGGAGTTCAGAGTGGCGAGTAGAATTTCCCCCCAAGGAGATTTCGCCGAGTTTCATTGTCGCTTTCAAGAGATGGTGGCTTGCAAAACATGGCATCCAATCCCACGAAGATAGGGAAGTACGACGTCGAGGGCGTTATCGGCCGCGGCGGCATGGGCGTGGTGTATAAGGCGGTCGATTCCCAGATCGGCCGTTACGTCGCGATCAAAATGATCACCAGCGACGGCGATGAGAGCCTGATCGCACGCTTCAAATCAGAAGCCCGGTCCACGGGATCGCTGCAGTGTCCGAACATCGTAACTGTCTATGACGTTGGCGAGCAGGACGGCAATCCATACCTGGTGATGCAGTTTCTGGAGGGGCCGAGTCTGGAGTCGATGCTGAAAAAGGGCAGTTCGTTGACCCTTCCGGAGTGCCTGGGAATTGTGATTGACGTTTGCACCGGTCTTGGCTACGCGCACCAGCGGGGAGTGATTCACCGCGACATAAAGCCGGCCAACATCATCGTGCTGCAGGACGGCATCAACGATGGGATGGCGGTGATCGTTGATTTTGGAATTGCGCGGATCGTGGGCGACACTGGGCTCACGAAGGCCAACCAAGTCATCGGCAGCATCTTTTACATGTCCAGCGAGCAGTTGCAGGCCAAGGAGCTTGACAATCGCACGGACGTTTATTCGCTCGGTGTAGTTCTATTTCAGTTGCTGACTGGCGCGCTGCCGTTCGAAGCGACCGAGGCGGCTGCAACGTTTCATAAAATCCTGAATGACCCACCGCCTCCGCTCAGCACTTATCTGAAGGAATATCCCGCGGAACTGGATGCGATTATCAGCCGGGTTCTGGCCAAGAAGCGGGAAGATCGCTACGCCACGGCCCAGGATCTGGCATTCGACCTGATGCGGATTCAGGACCAGGTGAAGTCGGAAACCGTGGGCCAACTATTCCGGCGCGCTGAAGTGGCCGTGGATAAAGAAGAGTGGACTCAGGCCAGAGAGCAACTGCAGCAGGCGCTGCGCATCGACCGCCACAATACGCGCGCGCAAAAATTGATGAGCGCGGTGCATGAGCGGTTGCGACTGCAACAGGAAATCGAACGGGCGCGCGCGTTGCGCAGCCAGGCCAATGAAGCTTACATGGACCAGCGCTACGAGGATGCGTTGCACCTGCTCGATCAAGCGGTGGCGCTGGACGCGAAGAACAACGATCTGCTTGCGTTCCGGGACTCGGTTCGGGCGGCCATGGAACGGGCGACCAAGCTGCGCCGGGCACTTCGCCGGGCGGAGGCGGCGCTGCAGGATGGAAACATCGACGAAGCTCAAATCGCGGTGGACGACGCGGTGCAGATTGACCCCAGCGATACGCAGGCCAAGGCGCTCAAGGTAATTGTTTACCAACATGCGGAGGAAAAGTCCCGTCAGCAGCAGTTACGAAAATTACTCGACCAGGCGCGTGATCAAATGGCCGCCCGCGATTTGACTGGAGCCTTTGCCACGCTCAAGACCGCGGAGGCGCTGGACCCGACTTCGAATGAGTTGCAGGCGGTTGTGAAAATGGCGGCAACGGCGCGTGAGCAGGAGAAGCGCCGGTCGGAAGCGGAAGAAATGTGTCGCCAGATTGAGGCGGCGCTGATTCAAGAGGACTACTCGACGGCGGTGGCGCGGGCGGATGAAGGTCTGCTGAAATTTCCTCAGGAACGAAGTCTGATCAAGCTCAAAGTGCTGGCCGAAGCGCAACGGGGCCGAGTCGAACAGAAGAAGTTTGTTCGAGAACAGTTTGCCGCGGCGAGTGCATTGGCCGACTCTGGACAAGTCCCGGAGGCTCTGGCGTCGTTGGACCGCGCTCTGCAGAAGGTGCCGGGGAGCAGCGAACTGGAGACCTTGCGCGCCAGCCTTCGAGAGCGGGTGGCGGCGGAAGAATCGGAGCAGCGAAAGGCCCGGGCGATGGATGCGACTCTGGCCAAAGAGGCGAGGCGAGTTCTGGAGGGGCAGGGAGCGGTGAGTGCGAGGGAGTTTCTCGATTCGCACGCAACTCCCTATGGGGATTCGCCACAGGTGCGGGCGCTTTATGAGGCAGTTCGAGAGCGCGAAAAGATCGACTCGCTGAATGGCAAGATTGCGGCCGAACCGAATCCAGCCAAGCGAGTGCAGATCGCCGAGGAAGCAGTACGCTCAAATCCGGATAACCAGGCGATGCGGCAGGTGCTGGCGGACGCGGAGCGCGTCCGGGCGCAAATCAGTGCGGCCATCGAGCGAGCCCGAGGCTTCGAACTGGCCAAGCGCTATTCAGAGGCGATTCAGGAATGGCAGCAGCTGAGCACCGCGCACCCGCAAATTCCGGAATTTGAAGCGCAGATCAAACGGCTCTCGGCTGTCGCTGGACAAGAGAAGCCCGGACAAGCGAAGCCGGGGCAAGGGAAGAAACCGGCGCCAGTGCCGGCGGCGAAAGCTCCTGCACCTTCCATGCCGCCGCAGGTTAGGACCGGCGCGACCATGGCGCCCACTGCGAGTCTCTCGGCTACGCGGGTGCTGGGCTCACGAAACTTGCGAGATACCGCTGCGACGGCGAAGACGCCAACTTCGGCGACCTCGGAGACTGCCGCACCCTTGCCAGAGAAATCGACTGCATCACCGACAACTTCGGGCGCGACGCAGCGAGGATTTTCTGCGACTGATTTTCTGCGACAGGTGGCGACCTTCGTCGAGGGGAACAAGAAATACTTAGTGATTGCCGGTGGCGCGGTGGTGGTTGTGTTTGTGCTTGCCGCGGCTTACCTTTTGCTTAGCGGTGGCAAGAAAACTGCCGGTGATAAATCAGTTGTGCCCATTCAGGTTCACATCGTCACGAATCCGAGCGATGCTGTCGTGACTAGCGGTTCTCAGGCGCTTGAGAACGGAACAGTTTCGCTGGTTCCTGGCAGCAGCGTGACAGTCGAGGTCTCTCGACTCGGGTACAAAACAAAGTCTGTGGAGTTGCGGCAGGCGTCTGACGGGAATGTCGCGCTCGATCCTGAGCCGATACACCTGTCGATACAAACGTCGGAAAAAAGTGGAACCGTGGAGCTGGATGCGAAGAAGATCGCCGACCTTGCCGACGGGAACATGGACGGATATGACTTTGTACCCGACGGTTATAGCCACGAGTTAACTGTGTCGGAACAGGGCAAGCCGCTGTTTGCGGTTCAGTTGCAGGCCGTGCCCGGCGCGCTTCCCCAGGTGGATGCTTTCGACGCGAAGGGTCTGTTCCTGATCACCAGCCTGGGCAACAGGGCCAAGTTATATGCTGGAAACCAGCTGAAAAATGTTCGACTCGGCGATCAGAGCATCGCGGGCAGTCCCTCAGGGGCGGATTTGAGCCTGAGTGAACAGAACCGCGAAGTTAAGTTCGGCGAAGGCAGCGGGCAGGGAAGCGTGGCGATTCAAAACTCCAATGCGCCTACGCTAGCCGTGTATTCAACCAATTTGGGCGGGCAAGTTCAGATTACATCGAATGTTGCAGGAGCAACGCTCACGGTCAACGGCACGCAGGTGAAACCTCAGGGAGGTGGCTGGCTGGTAAAGAGGCAGCCGGGCGCGTATACATTCGACCTGTCTGCCGAAGGATACGAATCACAAAAGTGGACCATGACGTTGTTGAGCCGGCAGGTTCTTCCGAACAAGAACATCAATCTCAAGCCCAAGGCCCAGGCGAAAGCTGGGGTGATGGCTTCGCTGGTGATTGCCGGAGGAACTCCTGACGCCCAGGTAGACATTGATGGCACACGCGTGGGGAAACTGGACGCAACCGGGGGTCTGGAATTGCCCAACGCACTCACAGAAGGACAGCACAAGATAGGGTTAACCAAGCAGGGCTACGAGCCCCGCGAGATTCCGAGTGTGGCGAAACTGCCGGAATTTCGACTGACGGATGCCAAGCTTGCCCCGTGGGCAAAGCTGACGTTCCAAACCACGATTGCGAACGTTACGGTGAAATACCAGCGATCGGGTGATTCGCAGGTGCGCCAAGCGACTGGTTCGGACAAGCTGACACTGCAGCCCGGCCAGTACGATTTCACGGCCGAGGCGCCCGGCTATCAGAAGTACGAAACCAAGGTGAACTTGCCTTCCGGTTTCGACGGGAGCATTCCACTTAAACTCAACTCCGTCCCCGACTACCAATATCAGGATCCGGCTCAGATCACACACGACGGCCCGGAGTGGCTCAAGGCGAAGGACTCTCACGCATTTGTACATTTGAAGCCTGGGTTCCTGCACGAGACGCTGATTTTTGCCAAACCGGGGAGGAATTTCTTGGGGGCTAACAAGAAGGTCGAGTGGAGAATCGAGGCTGCGGACAATTCAGCACGCGTGGAATATGTTCTGGACGGACAGAAACTGCAGCGCAGGTTTGTCGTCGGGGAGGCAGCGTCCGATGCGAAAGAACCCACTAAAGTCGATGTTGCGGCATCGACTCAGCCGTCCTCGCTTTCAGTGTACATTCAGGTGGATGGATCGCATGTGCGGATCAGCAATGACAAGGGCGACATTCTTGACGATTACGTGGTGCCGCAGAAGGTCAATTTCTCGGGCGTTAGAATCAGCATCAAGACAGATTCTCAGTTCGTCGTCCGGGATAAATAGCGATGCGGCGAGCGCGGGGCTGTGACGACGAACGAAGGTTGTGAGCAAGCGCATGTCTATGAATCGAAGGGTTCTAACTGACGGGGAGACGGCCGTTCTCACGATAATCCAGGAAGGGTACGGGGCGCACAACACCATCGATAAGGTGCTCTTCTCACCCGCTGATGAAGCCGTTATGTTCGTCAGGTTGTTGAATGGCATGTCTGTTGTGATGGCGAACCTTTCGGATCTTGCAGCGCGGCGTGCCGATGGCACCATTTCGAGCGATGACGAAATGAAGAAGACGTTGCGACTGAAAGTGTGATCCACCTCTAAGTTCCTTGGTTGCTGGACACGACCTCAGCAGCTAAGCCGCGCTAAGAACAACACCTTTATCGCAGTGCTGGAAGCGCTGCGCCACCCAAAACCAGGCAGTCTCCCAGGGCCACACTACCCAAAACCGGGTAGTCGCCTAGTTTGGAAAGGCCGTGGTAAACTTTCGCTCCGTGCAGCCACCTTCAGTTCCGTCGATCCCTCCTTCGTGTTCTGAGTGCGCCACCAAGACGCAGGCGGCCGGGGGCAGTGCGCCGCCAACACAATCTGCGTCGCGCATGTGGAGGTCGAGCAGCGGGAACATGCGTCTCGATACGCCGAACACCAGCATCATCACCCTCCCCGGCAGCCAGAAAACGATCATGCTTGACCACCTGAAGAAAGAGGCAATGGTGATCCCAATGCCGCCTGCATCCGCCGCACCTTCAGCACCGGGAATGCCGAAGATGCCTGGGATGCCGAAGCTTCCGGCGCTGCAGGTGCATGATCTGGGCAAGAGCGTGATCGAAGGACATGAAGTGGAGGGCAAGCGCTACACCTTTTCGCCGCCGCCGGCGCCACAGGCTCCTCAAGCGCCGCAGGCCCCTAAGGCGCCACAAATGCCGCAGATGCCGAAGCTCCCGCAATTGCCCAAGGGGGTGAAGCTGCCGCCGTTACCGAAGATGCCGAAGCCGCCGCAGTTACCAAAGCCGCCACAGCCCACCGTGACCGAGGTTTGGACCAGCGTAAAACTAAAGACTCCGGTGCTGACAAAAGTCACGACCGCCGCAGGAGAGCAGACCACTTACTGCAAGCCCACGTCGACGGCGGAACCCCATCCCTCACTGTTCGAGATCCCGCCGGGATACAAACTAAAGCCGCCGCCCGAACCTAAGCTAAAGATGCCCTCGGTACCGAAGCCAACGATGCCATCTGAACCTAAGCTAAAGACCTGACGACCTCGTCCCCATCGCAAAGGACGCAACGCATTCTGGATCATGGTTAGCGCGGGGGTTAGCGCGAGGACGGGCGTCGCGCTATGTCGTCAGGGCCAGATTCAGGATGTATTGGGGCATAACCCAATTGTGAAGATAGTTGAAAGGCCAGGGAGCGTCTAACGTAGTGCGGCGCGGGAAGTTCCACTCGTTTACCCAACTATCCATTCCGAGGAACTCGAAGCCAGCTGAGGGTCCGCCGGTCTGGCCACTCAGGTATTGTTTGCGGACGGCGTTGCCGGGCCGGGTCAGGGGCATGGCTTGCGCGGGATCGATGCCGTACACCGCCTCGACATTGAGAACGGGTGCAACCGCAGAAATGAATACGTTAAAGTCTGACACTCCGCTGCTGAAGGTGAACGCTTCCACATGATCGGAAGAGAAGGCATCGCCGGTAAGCGACGCCAACTGGGTCAAAACTTCCTTCACGAATGGCCCATCCTTGGCAAAAGGTCCCAATTCATTTCCGCGGGAGCGAACGATGTATAGGAACGCCATGTCGTCGCCGGCCGCCAGGGTCTGTGCGCCCCAGCGGTTGATGACGTGCTTGAGCAAGACAAAGTTGATAAATGGCGGAGACAACGGGTTGCTCCATCCCAAAGGATCCAAATTTCGCCGGGCTTGATCGAATCCCTGGGTGATGCAGATGATGACGCGGTCGGGTGTGGTGGTCGGGGGCAGGAGCAAGATCACTGCCCGTTCATGGCTGCCTTTTCTTGCGGCAAAAATTCCCAGGCGGCCTCTGGAGGTGCCGGTGCTGGAAAATGTCAGCCGGTTGTTGAGGATGCCGCGGCGAAACGAATGCGGATTCACAACCGCGATAGCCGGGAGAGTCTGCAAGACCAAGTTATTGGGGCCGTCCATACCCAGAATCTCATGATTGATTGCCCGGACCGTGATTTCGGCACTTGTTGGATCAGTCATCGAACTCTGCTCCGAAGTTGAAGCAACGGATTATAGCGCGTCACCGCGTTCCCGGCGCAGCGAGTTGCCAATCGAGAGACGGGCGCGAGGGGTGATTTCCTTGACAATAGGGAGCGAGTCGCCTAGCATCGCTGGCCAGACGGGAAACGTTGCCGCGAGACACAGATTCGTGTCAGGCAGCGAAGCGTAACTCACAGCAGTAAACCCCCCTCCAGGTGAAGCGGCATGAAGTTGCTGTCGAGAGTAGTGTGGGCGGAAGGAATGTATCTGGCGCCACAGCATTTTCAGGCGCAGAACCGTTACTTTGAGGAAGCCGTCCACTTTGCCACGGGCTGCCTTTGGAAGGACGCGTATGGACTCGCGGCCTGCCAACTCGACCCTGATGCGCTGCGCAACGGGACGGTCAGCCTGCTGCACGCGCGCGGGATGTTTCAGGACGGCCTGCCTTTTGACATTCCTGAGTGTGATCCTCGTCCCGATCCGCGCAACATCGTCGAACAATTTCTGCCCGCCACCGATAGCCTGACGGTTGCCCTGGCGGTGCCGCGCTGGGTTCAGGGTCAGCAGAATTGCGACCTGGAACCGGTGCCCACCGGCAGCGCTCGGTATACCAGCACGGTCGAAATGGTGCACGACGAGAACACAGGGCTGGATGCCAAGCCGGTACAAATGGGACGCAAGAATATCCGGCTGGTGGTGCTGCCGACGGGGGATGAAAATCTGCTGACCATCCCCATTGCCCGCGTGATGCGGGATCAGTCGGGTCACTTTGTCTACGATCCCACGCATGTTTCGCCTTGCCTGCGCCTGAGTTCGAGCGAGCGGCTGGCTTCGATGCTGCAGCGGCTGGTCGAGATTCTGGAAGAGAAAAGCGCAGTGGTCACGGCCGAGCAGCAGACCGGCGGAACATTTCAGACGGGGATGTCTGCGCGGCAGGTTGCACAATTCTGGTTTCTGCACGCCATTAACTCCAGCCTGACTCCACTCCGGCATATTCTGCTGGCCAAGCACCGGCATCCCGAAGAGATGTTTCGGGAAATGTCGCGGCTCGCCGGGGCGCTATGCACATTCAGTTTGGACAGCAGTCCGCGATCGCTGCCGGCGTACGAACACTATGATCCCGGGCCGGGATTCACCTATCTCGAAGACCACATTGTTCGTCACCTTGAGATCATTGTTCCGTCGCAGGCGGTGGTGATTCCGCTGAAAGCGGCGGCGCGTTACTTTTACGAAGGTGAGATCCGGGATCAGCGTTGTCTGGGCCGTTCGCGCTGGATACTGGGGTTGCGATCGCCGGTTGGGGAAGCGGACGTCATCTCGAAAACATTGCAGCTGGTGAAAGTGTGTTCCCAGCAATTTGTTTCGGAGTTGGTGAAACGAGCTCTGCCCGGTCTGACACTAACCCATATGCAGGTTCCGCCGTCCGCGATATCCGCGAAGGTGGACAGCCAATACTTTGTGGTTAACAGGAGCGGGCCTTGCTGGGAACACATCATGCGGACGCGGAATGTCGGCGTCTACGTGCCGGGAGATCTGCCATCCCCTGAAATCGAACTGGTGGTCTTGCTCGAGAGCTGACATGGGATCCACGCAAATTACGCCGCTCGGAAGTTATCGAGGATCGAGTCCCGCCATGGACCGGCGCGGCTGGAACCTGGCCCTGGGATTTCAGGAAATATTCACAGCCGTGGTGCGATTGCGCTACAACCGGCAGGCGGTGCCGGATGCGGAAGCGTTTCGGGCGCAGATGCGGCAGGCCTTGCGCGTCGCGGAACAGGATGCGCGCAGCCGCGGATGCAGTCCGGAGGATGTGAAGCAGGTTATTTTTGGCGTGGTCGCCTTTCTGGACGAATCGGCGTTGGGTTCCGGCAATCCGGTATTTGCGAACTGGCCGCGCCTGCCCCTGCAGGCGGAACTTTTTGGCCATCAACTGGCCGGGGAAATTTTCTTCCAGGAACTGCAGAAGACGTTGAGCCGAAACGATTCCCAGGAGACGGCCGATCTGCTCGAGGTGTATTACCTCTGTCTGTTGTTGGGTTTCAAGGGACGGTACGCGGCGGGTGGGGACTTGCGGTCGATCATGGGAGCGATCCAGGAGAAGATCCGGCGGGTACGGGGCCCGGTGGGACCGTTATCCCCGCGGGGCGCGATTCCGTCCGATGTGGTGCGCGTGCAATCGGATCGCTGGAGCCGCAGGCTGGGAAAGGTAGCGCTCATCGCCGCGGGGATGGCGGTGGTGCTGTTTGTGGTTTTCAAAATTCTTTTGCTGTCGGGTGCGTCGTCGCTTTCCGCCTTGGTGGCCGGACTACTGAAATAGGGGGGTTGGGATGCCGTACTTGGTGACGGCTCTAGTACTGCTGATTTATCTGGTGCTGGTTTGGTTCCTCGGCCGGTGGCTGCCGCTGCACGGCTCCGACGTTTGGATACTGCGTGGGGTGCTTGCGTTCCTGGGGTTGGTCGGAGCTGGGGTCGCGTTCTGGTATCAGTACCAGGTTAAGAAGGCGAAGGAGAAGGAGGCTGCTGGGGAAGACGACTCCCAACCTGGCGCGGCCGACGATCTGGACGCGCTGGTGCGGGAGGCGGTCCGGCGACTGAAGCATTCGACGTTGGGGCGCGGGACCAACCTCAGCAGCCTTCCGTTGGTGTATGTTCTGGGAGATTCCGGTTCCACTAAAACCACGGTCCTGATTCATTCTGCGCTCGATCCCGAACTGCTGGCGGGGCACGTGTATCGGGATAATGACATCCTGCCCACCTCGACCGCGAACATCTGGTACACACGACAGGCGATTTTTGTCGATCCCGCCGGCGCGATGATGGGACAAGCGGATCAGTGGAGACGTCTGGTAAAGCTGCTGCAACCGGGGCGTTTTTCCGCGGCTCTAGGCAAACGCGCGCAAGCGCCCCGGGCCGCGATCGTGTGCTTCGATTGCGAAAGTTTTCTGCAGCCGGGTGCGAGCGAAACCGCCGTCTCGGCAGCCCGAAGATTGTCGGTGCGGTTGCAGGAAGTTTCCCAGCTGTTGGGGATCAGCTTTCCGGTCTATGTTTTGTTCACCAAGCTGGACCGGATTTCATTCTTCTCCGACTTTGTGCGTGGCATGAGCAAGGACGAAGCCTCCGAGGTGCTGGGAGCGACGCTGCCGCTGCGCTCTTTGAGCGCCGGCGTTTATGCCGACGAAGAGACGCGGCGTCTGACCAAAGCGTTCGACGAGATCTTCTACTCGTTGGCGGAGAGACGAATTGTGCTGCTTCCCCGCGAACACGACGGGGACAAGCTGCCCGGTATTTACGAGTTTCCGCGGGAATTGCGGAAACTGCGCACCTTGTTGGTGCAGTTTCTGGTGGACCTGGCGCATCCGAGCCACCTGGGGACGAATCCTTTTCTGCGCGGTTTTTACTTTACCGGGGTGCGGCCTGTAGTCGTGGATGACGTAGTGGCAGCGCCGGCAGCTTCGACGGAAGTCGCGGAGGCCGTACCTGGCGGCGGAGCGACACAAATCTTTCGTGGCGTGGGTTCACAGGTGCAGCAGGAGCCGGTGGCGATGCGCAGCGGAGGCTCACGCAGAGTGCCGCAGTGGGTCTTCCTGACCAGCCTGTTCAACGACGTTCTGGCAAAAGACCGCGTGGCGCTGGCCACCAGCGGATCCAGTTCGCATGTGAATCTGCTGCGCCGCATCGCGCTGGGAACCGCTGTTTTTGTGGCGTTGCTCTGCGTGACTGGATTCGTGGTTTCGTTCTTGCGCAACCGTGCGCTGGAGACACGAGTGCAGGAGGCAGTTACCGACTTGAGCACGTTGGATACCGGGACTAACCAGGTTGCGGGTTTGGGCGATCTGAAAAAGCTCGATAATCTGCGGAGCGAACTGGTTGATCTCTCCGACTACGAAGTAAATGGAGCTCCTCTGAGCCTGCGTTGGGGTTTGTATGAGGGCAATCAAATCTATCCGGACGCCAAGCGAGTTTACTTCGAGCGCTTCCGGCGTCTCTTGTTTGCCGAAACGCAAAAGCGAGTGACGGGTAATTTGCAGGCCTTGGCTGGCAAGTCTGCAACGAATGCGCCGAACGATAGCTACCAAAAGAGCTATGACGAGCTGAAGGCGTACTTGATAACGACCGACGCGGCGGATCACGGCTATAGCACAGAAGCGTTTCTGACCCCTGTGTTGATGAGCCACTGGGTTGCCGACCGGGAAATCGGACAGGACCGGAAGGATCTGGCGGCGTTGCAGTTCGATTTTTTCGCCACGGAACTGGCCAAAGAGAATCCGTTCCCGACCGGCAACTCCAAGGATCTGATCGATCTAGCTCGCGCGTATCTGAGGCAGTTTTCTGGAATCGACCGCAACTACGCGCAACTCTTGTCCAAGGCCACGCAAAAAGACGGCAGCTTCAACGATCAATACGCAGATTCCGTGGGCATTATCGTGAGCAGTCACAAGGTGAAAGGGGCGTTCACTCGCGGCGGGTTCCTGTTGGTGCAGGATGCTCTGAAGAATCCTGCGAACTACATGGGCGGGGAACCGTGGGTCGTGGGCAAGGACCAGCTCAAGGACATGGACCCGGACGCCATGCGACAAAAGCTGGCAGATCGCTACAATCAGGATTTTGTGACTGAGTGGAATACGGTTTTGAGCACTTCCTCGGTTTCGAGCTATGCATCCAAGGCCGACGCAGACAAGAAGCTGGAAAAACTTACGGGGCCAACCTCGCCTCTACTGGAGTTGTTGTATTTCATTTCGCACAATACGGACCCAGCATCGACGGCATCGGCGGACGTGAAAACGCATTTCGCGCCAGTGCAGACTGTTGAACCACCGGGACCGGCAGATAAGCTCCCGGATCACTATATTGTTCCGTCGAACAAGGAATATATTGAGGCGTTGGGCAAGCTGCAGTCAGATATTCATGCGCTGGCGCAAAGTCCGGGCGCGCCCGATCCGGCTCAGCTTGCTCAAGCAGGGAACTCGGCAGACGCCGCCTCTCAGGCCGCGACTAAGACCGTCGATTCCGGCCCGGTCGATCAACTGACGAAAAACCAGGATCAGGTACGACGGTTGCTGCAGCAGCCGATCACCTATGTTGAAGCGGTGCTGAGGCAGGTGCCGGGCGAAATCGCCAACACCGGGGGCAAGAGTTACTGCTCCGTATTCAATCCAGTTGCAAAGAAATATCCGTTCGATCCCAGTTCTACTCAGGATTTGACGATGGATCAGCTTTACGCGGTTCTCGGGCCCACGAGCGACGCGCTGAAAAACTTGAAGGATAGTGTGAAGCCGTTTGCGGTCATGGTGGGTTCTAAATACGTCCCGAATCCGTCGGCGACCGTGAAACCATCGGCGAATTTTCTGAACTTCTTGAGTCACGTCGTAGCCTTGAGCGACACGTTGTATCCGACCGGATCGCTGCCTCCGAAGTTTTCCTACACTTTGAAACAACTGCCCAGCAACCTCGCGGGAGTTGAAATGAAGATCGGAAGCGAAAAGCTGGCGGGAGATGGTGCGCAGAAAACATTCGTCTGGACTGGCGTGCCTGAGGATGTCCAGGTTACTACCAAGAGTGGAGACGTTCTCGATTCCTTCCCGGCTGATCCGTGGGCCGCGTTCAAATTAGTAGCGCGGGCGCGTCAAATGGGAGGCGGCAAGCTGGAATGGGTGAACGAAAACAATGGAAAGCCCATTATGCTTGCCAACGGGAAACCGAAGTCGTATGACTATCAACTGCAGGTTTCTGGAAACGCGAATCCGTTCTTCGATCTCCAAGGCATGAAGTGTGTCGGTCAAGTGGCAGGCCATTAGCCGACCGAGCTCGTCAAAGCCCTCACATAGCCGTGTTGCGCGCGCCGACGCCGTCTTCAGGTAGAAGTTTTCGCGCCGCCCGGTCCTGACAGGCGTCCGAGAAAGCGATCTTTCCATGAAGGATGAACGGCGCGCACCAGCAGGCACGTGATGTTGTCGTCACTGCCGCCGTTTTTCGCCGCTTCAATCAGTTCGGCGCAGGCCTGCTCGAGTGAATCCTGATTGACCGCTTCCGCCATCTTCTCAACCTTGACAAAGCGCGACATACCATCGCAGCAGAGCAACAGCACGTCGCCAGGATTGAACTCATGGTCGGCCAGATCGGGCTCCACGGTGTCGTCTGTGCCCAGAGCGCGCACGATCACGTTCTGCATTTTGGATTCTGAAGCTTCTTCCAGCGTCATCAGGCCGCGCCTGACCTGCTCCATCACCAGGGAGTGATCGTTCGTGAGTTGCACGACGTCATCGTTGCGGATGAGATAAATGCGGCTGTCGCCGACATTGGCGATGGAAAAGAAATTGCCCTCCACCGCGACCGCTACGATTGTGGAACCCATGCCGGCATGATGAAGGTCCTGTGCGCCGGATTCGTGGATGGTCTGGTTCGCCAGCTGAATGGCAGTGGCCAGGGTGACCGCGCGTTGCGAGACTCCCTCGAACCTGGCGCCGTCCACGGGCGCGGAGGTGTGGTCCTGGCGGAAGTAGTCGAGAAGAGTATCCACGGCAATCTTGCTCGCCAGTTCTCCGGCTTGCTGTCCGCCCATGCCATCGCAGACTACAAAAATTCCGTGGCGCAAATCGTATCCGAAATTGTCCTCGTTATTCTTGCGCACGAGACCGATGTCGGTGCTGCCGGCGGCTTGGATCAGTAAACTCATGGCGGACTGCAGGCGCTAAATCCTACCGTACCCTAAGCTCCGGGTAAACAGGGAACGTGAGCAAATCTCGACTTGAAGATGTGGCATGCGAGAATCCCCGAGGGCTAAACGGAAGGACTGAGCCCATGAAACGTTTTCAGGCCAGTCGCCCAAACGCTCTACGCTTTTCCGCTTTCTTGAGGAGAGCCTGCCACTCATCCTGTAAATTGCTGCTGGCAAATCCGGCGAACGGTTTCGCGGTTTTCAGAACGGCGGCTGCCTGCTTTCGATTTCCTTCGTCGATCGCGGCTCGCCCTTGTTGTATCACCGAGGAGAGCTGACGATCCGCGGCGGACTTGCGCCGCGAGGTGAAGACCGGGACGATTCGTGCCAGCAAAGAGGATTCAGGCTTACTCTCCGCAGTCTGCAACGTGCCAGTGCCGGTGTCGAGGCGATCCAGCACAGCATAGGAGTTTCCCACGGCCTGGAGGGCTGCCAATTCACGGGCGCTCGTTTCTCGCAAGCGTTGCAAGGCGGTCTGAATCGGTGGGGAATCCAAAACCTCCGGCGTTCGCGATTCCAGGAATTTGACCGCTTCCGCAAATTGTTCCAGCGTCGCAAGAAGTTCGACCGTTTGCAACGATGTGTCGATGTCGCGCTCGAACGATTGCAGCCGATCGCGGGCGTCTTCCAAAAGAAACATAAGGGAAGCTGCCGCGGGATCATTGCTGACCGGCGTGAGCAATTCCACCACCTCGCGGTAGGATGCACGGGTCATCAAATCCTGGGCCTGTCGGAGCAATCCGCGGAGTTGGTTCGTCTTGAGGTGCTGATCGGCTTCCTGACGCGCGAAGTTCATCAACTCCGCGATTTCGGGTGAAGAAATCCCTTCCTTCTGGCAGGATTCGAGAAGGCGCAAGGCTTCGAGGTATCTCCCGCTGTTTAACGCTTCGTGGGCACGCGTCAAATAGTGCGTCCGGGATTGTTCCAGACTGCGCTCTGACATGTGCCCGAGAATGTTGGCTTGCAGAGCCAGGAGGCGCTCGTTTCCCGGGGCCTGATGAAGTTCCTCGCGCACCAGTTGCAAAGCTTCGTCCGGCGACGAGTCGATCAGATTGCGGCAGCGCAGCACCACTTCGTCCACGCGGCGACGGATTTCGGCTTCGCGCAGCTTCCGCGCCAGATGCCCTTTGAATTTCATCAGGATGGGCTCGGTGGGCATGCGTTCCATGGCTTGGTCAACCGTTTGCGCCGCGCGGGTAAGTTCTTCGAAAGTCGATGCCAGCGAAACCTCATTTTGCAGGGGTTCAAGAATGCGGCGGCGTTGTTCCTGCTCGCGGCCGGACTTGGCTGCCGCCTGCAATGGAATCAGTTCGGGATTCGACGGATCGACGCGTTCGACTTCGGCGAGGGCCTCCATTGCTGCGGTAAAGTGACGCGCGCCGATCTCCTTGCGAGCATTCTCCAATAGTTGTTTTGCTTTGGCCTGACGAGCGGCTTCTTCGATCAGACGAGTCAGCGAAACCTGAGCCGCGCGAACCCGCGTATCCTCGGGATCGACTTCGAGCGCTTTCGCGATGACCGCTCCGGCTCCTGCGAGATCCCCGCGGTCGCGAGCGCTATCCGCCTGCCGCAAGTATCCCTCTACCAGTTCCCTGCGCCGTTTGTTCTGACGGACCGTTTCGAGCAGCTCCGACAATTCCGCATTCTCGGGATCGAGACCGCAAGCCTCCTGCAGATCGCCGATGGCTTCGTCATAGCGCTTGTCGCCGGCCGCTTCCTCGGCTTGCTTGCGAAGCTGGACAATCTGTTCCGCACGTTGCCGCAAGGTCAGGCTATGTTGAACTTGCGCAATCAACTGGCGCGCCCTGGTGTGCTGGCTATCCACTTTCAACAGCTGCAGAAGAACCTCTCGTGCCGAAGCGTATTGATCTGCCTGCACAAGGTGCTCTGCCCGCTCGATCCACTCCGCGACTTGTTCTTTCTTCAATTCGTGAGCTAGCGACGAGACTTCAGCTGCCATCTCGTCGGCGGTGGCATAGCGGTCGTTCGGGTTTTTCGCCAGGGCACGATCCAGAATGCCATCCAGGGCGGCAGGATATTCGGGAAGAAATCGACCCAGTGGAGGATGTTTGTCAGCCAGAACTTGCTGGGCGATGCTGTGGTCGCCCGTAAACGGATGCTGCCCGGTCAGCAACTCGAACATCATGACTCCGACTGAAAAAATGTCGGAACGGCCGTCGAAAGGCTCGTTTTTCAGGCGCTCGGGAGCCATGTACTGAATGGTGCCGATCACATGTCCGGTGCGCGTGAGATGGCCGTCGGTTTTTTCTTGCCGGGCGATTCCGAAGTCGAGCAGCTTTACAGTTCCGTCCGGCTGCACAATGACGTTGGCAGGTTTGACATCGCGGTGAATCACATCATTGCGATGGGCGTACCCCAACGCATAGCAGACCTGTTCGACAATCTTTAACTTAAAGGCAAGGGGGCGGGACTGGCGGGATTCGATGAGCCGGTCGAGAGGATCACCCGACAAGTATTCCATCACAATATACGGAAAGCCGCCCTGCTCGCCCAAGTCATAAACGATGACAATGTTGGGATGGTGCAACGCACCGGTCTTGGCGGCCTCGCGATAAAAGCGTTGCAGCATTTCGGGATCGCCGGAGAATCCCTCTGTGACCGTCTTGATCGCAACCTCACGATTCAGTTGACGGTCAAACGCACGATAGACCAGACCCATCCCGCCGCGACCGAGAAGATCGATCACCTCGTACTTTCCGATGCGCTTTATGTTTGTGGCAGTCACAGGAATCAGACGGAACTGCCCGGCCAGGTCATGTTGAACGTATCGCGCAGGAACTTCTTCGCTTCATCGCGCTCTGGCGTCTGAGCATCCGGAGTCGAGTTCAGGTAGAGGATATAGGACTCGGCGGTCCCGTCCGTATCTCCGTCCATGAGACGCTTGCGTGCCAGAGCAAGAATCTTGCTGGGGAGGGACTCGACCTTCTCTTTCACGTCTTTAATCAATGCAATGCGGGCTGCAATTTCGACATCCGTGAGGAACTGGGTCTCGTCGGGGGGGGCACCTGCTTGCTTGACGTTCTTGGTGTCTTCCGGCTTTACGTTCTCCAGCACCACGAACTGCTTCTGCGCTGCGTTTTTGACCGACGGGGTGGTTGCGATGGTGTTGCCATTGGAGTCCACGATGCGGAATCCAACGTCGACCGACGCGCTCAGGTCGATCGTCTTCCGGGTATAGCTATAAGGTTTAACCACATCCGTGAGAGTTGTCTTGGCAATCGAGTCGAGCTTACGATGAGATTCCTCGACCTTCTTCTGCGCCGCATCGACGGCGTCGCTCGCTGCTGAGATGTCTTTCTTCTTGCCGTGCGCCTGGAGTGCGTCCAGAGCCTTCTGTGCTTTCTGCAAATCCAGGTTGGCGTCCTCGTAATCGCGGTTTGCCTTATTCCAATCGTCGTTGGGAACTTCTCTTTCCGCGGCACGGTATTCCGAATCGATAGACTCTATCCCCACTTTCGTAACCGGCCGGTGTTCGAGCACGTCACCGATCAGCTGGAAGTTCGGCTCCACGGGGGTCGCATCGGCAGAACGGACGATTCTCACCGGCAGGGCAGTGGTCTCCAACCCGGTCGCAATCGCATCGGAGAGTTGATCGGCGAACCCCGCGCTGTCTCGCCGCGAAGTCTGATCCCGAAACACCACTTTGATCGAGAGAGTGGATCGGACATTGTGGATGGCAGAGTTCTTCGTGCGCTCGTCGCGGACATCGTCGCGATTGGACTGGTATTGCTGAGCCTCGTTCAGATACAGCCACGCCAGGCCGACACCTGATCCTAGAGGCTTATCGAGATATCGTTTTGCCTGCACGACGTAGTAGTCGCTCAGGGTTTGAGAAATCAGGTCGAGGCGGAGCTTAAGGTCCTGATCGTCCGTCTGCAAGGCGCTTGCGCGGCGCAGATAGTTATATGCTCTCTGGATGCCGATCTCGTCCGCTCGTCCCTGGATAGGAGTGTGGGCATCTTTGAGTTTCTTGGCCTCGTCCGACGCGCTCTTTACGTAATTGGTTTGCAACGCCTGCATCCGGTCGTTGACCAGGGCACGCTGCGCATCGGGGAGACCGGCCAGCACTTCGTAAGCCTCGATATAAAGCTGGCCCTGCTCGAACCCCGTGCTCTGCTGCAAAGCGGCATCGGCGGCCGCGCGGTTGGTGGATGCCAGGAATGCGGTTTGCGCCTGCTTGAGGTCGGCCGATACTTCGGGCGTGGCCTTGTCCTCGGAGGCTTTCTCGAATTCCAGCACCGCGTCATGCCATTTCTGGTCGGCAGCGTCTGCCTTGCCTCGATCGAAGTGATACTTGTAGGCGGCATTGAGAATCGCAGAGATACGCGGCTCTTCGTCGGCGAAGGAGCGAAGCTCCACTACGGCGGTTACTGCCTCATCGTATCGCTGGGAGCTAATCAGCGATTCCGCGCTGCGCAAGGCTGCGTCGACCCGCGTACTCTCTGCCGCGATCGCATTCTGCAGCGTCAGGCTCTGATCGAAATGGCCATCGACGTCCAAAGTGTGATCATCCAACTCGCGGGCGTTGGCAAGATGAACATATCCGGCGGTGTGGCCCGACAGCGCTTGTTTGTAGGCTAGGAGCTCGGCGCGGCTCTTGTCTGCGAGAAGCAACAATTCCGCCAGAATATTCTGCCGGAGTTTGGAAGCCCCTTCGTTCGCGGGGAGCAGTTCGCGCACTTGATTGGCGCGCAAGAAAGCTGTCTTGAGGTCAGAGTAACGCACGGCGTTTGTGGAGGCGGAACCGCGGTAGGACGCCAATCCATCTTCGCCCTCTTTCAAAAGGAGAACGGCGAGTGCATGCTTGGCGGCGTCGAGGTGTGCAGCTTTCGGAAACCGGCTCAGGTAGTCCTGCCACTGCGCGACCGAATGAGCCCGGTTGGCGCGGAGAAACTCTGCGAGTTCGGCGTCGGGAGCCGAAACGAATACGATCTGCACGGTGGGTTTGAAGGGTGGCACGGCCGTGATTCCCGCCGGCGACGAGCTCACGATCTGCCCCTGCAGAACGGCACGGTCAGCCAGTTGCGCGGGAGTGAGCGACTCGTCTTTGTCGAATTTCAGATTCGAAGGAACCACACACTCCGCGGCGGAACCGCGAGTGAGACTCATCCCTCCCTGGCCGTCCCGTTCCAGCGACGTTACCGAGGAGTTCAGCGGGATCTTAACCAGCTTTCCGTACGCGGACTTGCTGATCTGTGTTGCCCCGCCGCAGGAACGCACCTCGGCCTTGCCATCGATGAGAAAGTCAGTGATCTGAACGTAAGCGGCGCCATCCGGTCCGTCAAATAACTCGATCGCTGTAAGTGGGACATCCTTGGAGTGGACCGCGGGACCCGTGAGCGCCACCAACACCAGGGCGATCGAAGCCCTCTTTACAGAAGCTCTCGTTACATAAGATAGCGGACACCACTGTGCATGAAATACTGAACGTCGCGGCATAAACTCCCCGGAGTGACGGCAAAGGCCATAGCTTTCGCCCGCGCAATCGTCCCGTATCATACTCACCGTCAGGGCGAAGTCAAGACTGCGCAAGTGGCGGAGGCGTAGGACAAGGGTGCCACCGAAGTGCCACAAATCGGCCGGCGAAATATTTGCTCGGGGTCCCATTTTGAAGTAACCTACACCCCAAGTTAGAGCGGCTCGGGAAGCCCTAAGCATGGCGCAGTACGAGCAGAAAACCGACAGCCGGGAATTCGAGATTGCCAACCCTGACCGAAGCGCGGGCTCGTGGGGCGGAGATCCGAGCGCGGATGCAACCGACATTGCGATTCGGCTTTGGGGCCCGGAAAAGTCGGCCCGCGGCGTACCGCTGAGCTGGAACGCAGACAGCGTTTTGGTCTACATGATTGCGGATCTGGTGACTGCGAGCAGCGGGCGTGTCGGCGAGGAATCGTCGGCGGTGATGGCAGCGCACTTCGACGGCTCGAGGCAGGCGTTGGTTGCTGCCAGGCGGATTCAGACGTCGATCATTGAGTTCGTGGCTTGCCGCTCCGGCGAACGGAGCGGAGCCGCAATCCTGATTTATCCGCCGAGTGCAACTTCGCCGGCAGGTTTCAGCGGCGAGATGGCCCTGCAGGCGCTTGGACAGGCAAAGCCCGGCCAGATCCTGCTTGCGGAGTATAGCTCTCAGCAATTGCATGATCTTCCCGGTGTAGAGATTCGTGCGGTTCCGGCGCTGACAATCGTGCCCGGCGAATGGCAGAGTGGCTTGACGGAGTTGATCTGGACAACGCCGGAGCAAGTCGCGCGGCTGCAAGATTGCGTGGGCGCTGAGCTCGAAGCACAAAGCGATGAGAATCGTCCGGTGGATGCCACCGTGATTGTCACTTCCCCCTCTCGAAACGCGCGCCCGGGGCTCACGAACGAAACCACGCCGCCTCCGATCTCCGATAGCTTTCAGCAAAGCTCGAACAGTTCGCTTACCGAGGAACTTGACGAATCCAGAGAGCGCCCGCTCCTCACGCGCACCCGGGTAATCCTCGGAGCCGTCGCGGTTGTTCTGATAGGCGTGCTGATTTCCTTGCTTCAGCGTCCGGCGCGCGTGTCGAAACCCCCACTCGTACCGCAGCAAGAACAGACCGGCGCAACGGAACACCCAGTCAAACAGCCGCCCGCTGTGCCTGAATCCGAAGCCCGGACGGCGCAGCCCGAACCGGCGACCACAAAACCACAAGCAAAGGCGCCGGTAGCAACCGCACACCCGCGAACGCCTTCGCAGTCGCCGTCGGACAACCGCACGAAGAACAAGAAAGAAAATCCGGAGGAAGAACCGCAAGCCTACGACGACTCCGGAGGCGTATCGCAGAAGGACATCCCTGCTCTTCTCGGCATGGCTCAAAGGGACGCTGGAGCGGGCAACTACGACAAGGCGAAGAGAGAATACAAGAAAATCCTGTCATTGCAACCTGGTAACCAGGAGGCAAAAGACGGGCTGCGCAGGCTGGATCTGATTCAACAAGACCAGCAATGACGGACCGCCGTCGCCCGGCCGAAGCAGGGCATTCCCCTCGAAGGCGTCCCCACCTTTGCCCGGAACCCCCCGTCTCTAGCCCGTTTGGGTGGGTCTGTAACGTTTAATCTCAGGCAAACACTATCCTTTTGAAGAAATGCAGCCGTTGGTTTCGATCTTTTCGGGAAAAATAGCTTTTATGAAAGAAAAAGTGGCTTGGTGCTTGACTGCGGTTGGGGCTTGTGATAAACCGTTGCACCACGACCCTTAACGGTCTGAGGGCGACGGCTCTGACCCGCCTTCAAACAAGGGTGTTTCCCCCGACCGTTACGATCCCCAGGTCGACTGCAAAACCGGAATTAGTACTATCTGGATACTGCACTTCCTCGAAAATCCGAAGAGTAGTTAGGGAGACAACATGGCAAAACCGAGCACACAGCACAAATTGGACCGGGTGCGCCCACCCCGCGTTCAGATTACTTACGATGTCGAGACCGGCGACGCGATTGAAATCAAGGAGCTGCCATTCGTAGTCGGCGTCCTTGGAGACTTCACCGGACAACCCGAACAACCGCTACCCAAACTGAAAGAGCGTCGCTTTGTCGAAGTAACGCCCGACAACTTTGATTCCGTGCTGGAGAGCATGAAACCACACCTCTCGTTCGCGGTGGAAAACAAGCTGAGTGAGGACTCGAACGCCGGCCAAATCCGAGTGGATCTGAAGTTCAAGAGCCTGGAAGACTTCGAGCCGGAACAGGTGGCACGGCAGGTAAAGCCGTTGAAAGAACTGCTGGAATTGCGGACGCGACTCAATGACCTGAAGGGCACATTGCAGACCAACGAAAAGCTGGATGATGCCCTGCTGGAAGCGGTGAGCAAGACCGAGAAATTGGACAAACTGAAGTCTGAGGTCGGCGAGAAGGAGCAACCCAATGGCTAAGTCGATGGCTGAAGAAAAGACTACGGTGGCAGTGGAGCAGGCCGCGGAATCGAGTCTGCTCGACCAGATCGTGGAGCAGGGCAGGTTTAGCGACACCAACGCGCGGGAGCGGGGAAAAAGCCTGATCAAGGAATTCGTCGAACAGGTTCTCGACGGATCGATGACCGTAGCGCGCGACGCCGACCAGATGATCACGGCTCGAGTCGCCCAAATTGATCACCTCATCTCGATTCAGTTGAACGAGATCATGCACCACCCTCAGTTCCAGAAGCTTGAGGGCACCTGGCGCGGACTCAAATACCTGCTGGACCAGTCCGAAACCGGCACTATGTTGAAGATTCGCATCCTGAACGCTTCGAAGAAGGAATTGCTGCGCGACTTACAACGCGCCGCCGAATTCGATCAGAGTGCGATGTTCAAGAAAGTGTATGAGGATGAGTACGGCGTCTTCGGCGGCGAGCCGATTGGTGCTCTGGTGGGCGACTACGAGTTCAGCAAGCATCCTGAGGATTTGGAGTTGCTGGAAAAAGTCTCGCAGGTGGCCGCCTCGGCACATGCGCCGTTCCTTTCTGCGGCCTCTCCCGAGCTGCTCAACATGCCCACTTTCACAGACCTTGACCAGCCTCGCGACATTGGCAAGATCTTTGACAGCACCGAGTATGCCAAGTGGAAGGGCTTCCGCGAGAGCGAGGACTCGAAATACGTCTGCCTCACTTGTCCCCGCATTCTGATGCGCCTACCCTACGGCAGAGATACCAAGCCTGTGGAAGGCTTTAATTATGACGAAGCGGTGGACGGCACCGATCACTCCAGGTATCTCTGGGGGAACGCCGCCTACGCGCTCGCATCCAAAATGACCCAGGCTTTCGCAACTTACGCCTGGTGCGTAGCCATCCGTGGTGTGGAGGGCGGCGGTCTGGTTGACGGGTTGCCATCCCACACCTTCCGCACCGACGAAGGCGACGTGGCGCTCAAGTGCCCAACCGAGATCGCCATCACCGACCGGCGCGAGAAGGAACTGGCGGATCAGGGGCTGGTGCCACTGGTTCATTGCAAGGGCACGGACAAAGCTGCGTTCTTCAGCATTCAATCCTGCAACAAGCCCAAGCTCTATGACAGTGACGCCGCTACGGCCAATGCTCGCATCTCGGCGCAATTGCCTTACATGATGGCTACCTGCCGGTTTGCTCATTACCTCAAGGCCATGATGCGCGACAAGATCGGAAGCTTCATGTCCCGCGACGATTGCTACCGGTTCTTGAATGTCTGGATCAATAAGTACGTAACGCAAGACGACAAAGCCAGTCAGGCGTCAAAGGCCAAGTATCCCTTGCGTGAGGCGCGCGTGGATGTGGAAGAGGTCAAGGGTAAGCCCGGCGTTTACCGGGCGGTGGCTTATCTTCGACCCCACTTCCAACTCGACGAGCTGAATGTTTCTCTACGGCTGGTGGCAGAGTTGCCGTCTGCGGCAAAGAGATAACCCTGCGCTCGCTGGCGGGGAGTTTCAAACAAGGCCCTAGTGGGTTCTTGAATTCTGAAGGTTTGAATGAGGAGGAACTGCAATGGCAAGTGATTATTATCTGTTGATTGACAAAATAACCGGGGAATCGCAGGCCCAAGGAATGGCCAAAAACATTGAGCTCGACAGTTTCTCGTTTGGCGCCTCGAATCCCGCTGACGTAGGGGGAGGGGGGTTGTCCGCCGGGAAGTGTTCGTTGTCGGACTTCAGTTTTTCGTGCGCTCTGGATTCTTCCAGCTTCCAGATGTTGACAGACCTGTATGCGGGCACCCACGTCGCCACATGCACTTTCACCGGTCGCAAGTCCGGCGGTGGCGGCAACCCCTACAATTACTTAGTAGTCACCCTAACCAATTGTTACATCACCAGCCAAAGTACCGGCGGCGGCTCGACCGGAATGCCGACGCAAAGTGTCAGCATTGCTTATGAACAGATCCTGTACGAATACTTTACTCAGGACACCTCGACCGGTGCGACCAAGTCGGCTGGTTCGGCGACGTACAACATTGCAACGGTCACGCAGTCGAAGTAAGACACGCGACAAATGAACGTTGCGTCTGGCATCAGGAGGCATCTTCGCGGCCGCCGGTTGGTGCGCCGTGAAGGTGCCTCGTATTTGATTGCGACGCTTGGTGCGTGATGGTTGTGCCCCCGGTTTGGAGGCCGCCGAGTTTCCCGGGGTGGCCAACGCTCTTTTCAGATCGTGAGATTGCCATGAATGCGCAAGAACTATATCGAGCCGGGCGCCTGACTGACGCTCTCAAGGCGTTGAGCGGCGAAGTGCGAGACAATCCCAGCGACGCCCGACGCCGAACGTTTCTGTTCGAACTCCTGTGCTTTGCCGGGGAATACGGACGAGCGGACAAGCAGCTGGAGGTGTTAGCCCAAGCCGGGCCGAACAGCGAAATCGGTGTGATGGTTTATCGCAGCGCACTGTTCGCCGAGCGCCAGCGTCAGGACCTGTTCGCGCGTGGCGAATTCCCGCAGCCAGGGGACACTCCCCAGGCGCCGCTTGCCGGCATAATCAACGGCAAGCCGTTCAAGTCTTTTTCGGATGCCGATCCCCGCATCGGACCTCGGCTCGAACTTTTTGCTGCGGGCAATTACTTGTTGCTTCCCTTCGAGCACGTTGCATCGATCCACATCATGCCTCCCAAACGATTGCGGGACTTGCTGTGGACGCCGGCGGTCGTTCGCACCACTCCGTCGTTCAAGGGCACCGAACTCGGCGAGGTGATGCTTCCCGTACTTTCTCCGTTCGCGTGGCAGAACCCGGATGATGCCGTCCGGCTGGGACGAGCAACGGTGTGGGAAGAGCAGGACGGGTACGATAATCAAATTCCGGTTGGCCAGAAGATGTGGCTGGCGGACGAAGAGGAAATCCCGTTTCTCGAACTGCGTTCGCTCGAGTTCAACCAAGCTTCCGTGGCCGCCTGACGAACCATGCCCCTTCCTGACGATCTGCTGAATCCCATCGAAGGGCCCAACCCCAGCGGCGTTAACCTTCGCTACAACCCGGTCTACGACAAAATCAAGGAAGCTCGCCGGGAAGAAGACCAGCCCCCGCCGGGAATGACGGAACGCGACCGGAAAACAGCCGACAACTCGCTGGTGATCAAGCTCACCACCGATACTCTCACCACCAAAACCAAAGATCTGCAGCTGGCGGCTTGGCTGACGGAAGCGCTGCTGAAACAAAAGGGTTTTGGCGGCTTGAGGGACGGCCTCGCGGTGTGCCACGGCTTGGTGGAGAAATTCTGGGATACCGTCTATCCCGAAATCGAGGATGGCGACGTTCAAGCCCGGGGAGCTCCGCTCGGATTTATCGGAACCAAGCTTGAGATTCCACTGAAGCTGATCCCGGTGGTCGAGAAGGCTAAGTACGGATTCCTGGACCACCAGCAGTCTCGCGAAGTTGGTTATGAGGATCAAGCGAAGAGCGATGACGCCAAGAAAAAGCGTACTCTTGCCATTAAAGAAGGCAAGGTTGCACCGGAGGTCTTCGACACGGCTTTCGAAGACACTCCCAAGAAGTTCTATGCGCAGGCTGAGAAAGATCTCGACGCCTGCCTCCAGCTAGTCCGTCAACTGCAGGAATCCTGCGACCCGAAATTCGTCGAGGAAGGGCCATCCTTTGGTCCTCTGCGCACAGCTTTGGAAGCAACCCGCCACCTCATTCACGGTTTTCTCCAGAAGAAGCGCGAGAAGGAGCCGGACCCGGTCGAGCAAATTGCCGTTCAACCTGGGGCCGAAGGAGGCGTCGCAGGTGACGCTGCGGCATCTGGGCAAGTACGCGTCGGAGTTCTGATTACCGTTGAAACCTCTTCTGAACCACCCGACCGGGTTGAAGCGATTGCCAAAATCGCTGAAGCGGCGGCATTTCTGCGACGGCGTGAACCAAAGAGTCCAGCTTCTTACCTCATGCTCCGCGGTTTGCGTTGGGGTGAGTTGCGCGCCGCGGTGGACCTGGCGGACCCAACCCTGCTCGAGGCTCCGCCCACGGACCTCCGCAAGCACCTAAAACGCCTGACTCTCGACAAGAAGTGGGCGGAGTTACTCGAGGCTGCGGAAAGTGCGATGGCCCTGCCTTGCAGCCGGGCGTGGTTGGACTTGCAGCGTACCGTGGTCGAAGCTTGCGAAGGCCTGGGTAGCGATTATGACGCGATCGTGCGGGCCATCCGCTCCGAGCTGAAGGCCCTGATCACCGACTTCCCGCAACTGCTCGACGCCACGCTGATGGACGAGACGGCGGTTGCGAATGCTGAGACGCGTGCCTGGTTGGTGTCGTTAACCCAGGCGCCTCCCGAGCAGACCCCTGCCGCGGAATCAGCAACGGGAGTGCTGGCAGCTACCAACGGTCTGGGATCGAGATGGCCGGCGCAGCCGACAGACGCATATGTCTCGGCCCGGCAAGCCTTGCGCGAAGGCCAGGAACGGAAGGCGTTCGAAATCCTGCAGCAGGATATTGCGCGAAAACGTTCTGGACGAGAGCGGTTCCGCCGCCGGATGCAACTGGTGGAGATCTGCGCGTCCACCAATAAGGCAAACGTTGCGCAGCCCATCCTTGACGACTTGGCTGCGGCGATTGAGCTCCACAAGCTGGAGGAGTGGGAAGACCCGGGCGTGGTGGCCGGAGCCTTGGCCACCATCATGAAGATGAGCACCAAAGTCCAAGCAGACAAGGCTCAACAACAAAAGCTATTCGAGCGTATCTGCCGCCTTGATCCAGCGCAGGCGCTGGGAGACGGGAAGTAGTCATGGCCAGGCGAGATGCTACCGGACCGGTCACGCTCTCGGTGCTGGACCGGCTCATTGACCGGGAGCCCAAGAACCACTCGGAAGTTCCTCTCACCCGCGCTCAGTCCTTGCGCGAGTTGAAGGCCGCCTTGAAGCGCGATCTGGAGTGGCTGCTCAATACCAGAGAAACCATCGATCTGGCTCCTGACTCAGCCCGTGAGACCTGCCGTTCCGTTTACCACTACGGCTTTCCGGACATCTCCTCCAAGTCGGTTTCGTCCGGCCGCGATCAGAGCGATCTGGTGCGGGAGATGGAGTCGGCGATTGCGGTTTTCGAACCCCGGTTGAAGCGCGCCAGGGTACGGATGGAGCCGGTGGAGGGCATCAGTTATCGGGCTTTGAAATTCGTCATCGAGGGACTTTTGTGCATGGATCCCGCGCCCGAGCCGGTGCGCTTCGACACAGTCCTCGAACTGGGCAAGGGCGAATACGAAGTCAAGGGAGCCGACCTTGCGCAATGAGCTGAGGAATTATTACGAGAGCGAGCTCACGTTCCTGCGCCAGATTGGAGCGGAGTTTGCGGATAAGTATCCCAAGATCGCGTCGCGGCTGCTGCTGGAGCCGGATCGCTGCGAAGATCCTCACGTGGAACGCTTATTGGAGGCCTTCGCCCTGCTGGCGGCCCGGGTTCACTTGCGGATCGACGACGATTTTCCTCAGATCACCGAGGCACTTTTAAACATCCTTTACCCGCACTATTTGCGGCCCGTGCCGTCGATGTCAGTGGCGCAGTTTCACACCGATTCTGAGCAGGGCAAGCTCACCAGCAGCCTCAAGATTCCTAAGGGAACCGTTCTCTATTCGCGCCCCGTCGAAGGAGTGCCGTGCAAGTTCCGGACTTCCTACGACCTGACGTTGTGGCCCTTCAAGGTTTCGCAGGCGCAATGGATGACGCCCGATCGCATTCGCCCGGTGTTACGAGCTTCCGAGGCTGCTGTCCTGCGCGTCGAGCTCGAATGCTTTCCCGATGTGTCCTTTGAAAAACTTGACCTGGATACGCTCGTCTTTTATCTGAATGGCGAGAATGCGGTCGTCCATGGACTGTACGAACTGTTATGCAGAAACTGCGTCCGCATCCTGGTGCGCGATCCTGCCAACCCGAAAGCCCCGGTGCGCGAACTTCCGTTGCGCAATCTGCAGCCCATGGGTTTCGGAGACACCGAAGACGTCCTACCCTATCCCCGGCGTTCCTTTGTCGGATACAGGCTGCTCCAGGAGTACTTCGCGTTTCCCGAAAAGTTCTTCTTCATGAGTCTCAAGGGGCTGTCGGAATTGCAGCGAGCGGGGCTTACGTCGAAGGCCGAGATCTTATTTATGATCTCGCCCTTTGAACAGGACGGACGTCATCAACGCCTGGAAGTCGCGGTGAATGCGAAGACGCTGCGTTTGGGATGCACGCCCATCATCAACCTGTTTGCGCAAACCGCCGAGCCCATACTGGTGGATCAAACCCGCTATCAGTATCCCGTCGTACCCGACGCGCGACGACGGCAAACCATGGAAATCCATTCCGTCGATGAGGTCGTCAGCACGGACGCGGAAACCCATCAGACGGTCACCTATCACCCCCTCTATTCGGAACGGCACGTGGTGCAGGGCACGACACCGGCGTACTGGTACATTACCCGCGCGGTCTCCACCCGTAAGGGAGATGAAGGAACGGATGTTTTTCTCTCCCTGGTGGATCTCTCGGCTCGGCCGATGCAACTCGACTACGACGCAGTGACCGTGCGCTGCACCTGCACCAACCGCGATCTGGTGACGCGCCTGCCGTTCGGCAGCGAGAACGGCGATTTCGAGATGGCCGGAGCAGCCGCGATCAAGCGCATTGTTGCTCTGCACAAACCCACCAAGACGCTGCGTCCTCCATTGGACGGGAAGACTCTGTGGAGTCTGATCTCGCAGCTCTCGCTGAACTATCTTTCCATCGTGGATGACGGCAAGGAAGCGCTGCAGAAAATTCTTGAGCTCTACGATTTCTCGGATTCCCCGGATACCAAGAAGCAAATCGGTGGCATCACTTCGGTCGATGCGCGGCGGCATTTTACTCGTGTCATCTCCGAACATGGAATCGGTTTTGCGCGAGGTACGCGCGTGGAAATCGAATTCGACGAAGAGCAGTTCAGCGGTGGCGGAGCTTACTTGTTTGCCAGCGTGATCGAAAAGTTCCTGGGCCTCTATGTATCGATGAACAGCTTCAGCCAACTAGTGGCGCGAAGCCGCCAGCGAAAGGAGCCGTTAGAAGAGTGGGCACCGAGAGCGGGACAGTCAATCCTAATCTAGCGGATCTAGCCACTTCCGAAGCCGGCGAAAAGCTCCGTCGCGAGCCTTTCACTTTTGACTTCTTCCAGGCGGTGCGTCTGCTCGAGCGAATGTTTCCCGAGCGGACATCGGTGGGCCAGTTCTCGCACCCTGATACGGAGGTCGCGCGCTTTGGAGTTCACCCTTCGCTGGCGTTTCCCGCCAGTCAGATCCAGGCCATGGACTGGCCCGAGCAGAAGCCCGCGAAGATGACGGTCAATTTTATGGGGCTGACCGGCCCCCAGGGAGTTCTTCCCAACCCCTACACCACGCTGCTCATCGAGAGGTTGCGGGCTTCGGACACGTCGGCGCGAGATTTTCTTGATATTTTCAATCACCGGATCATCTCGCTTTTTTATCGCGCCTGGAGAAAATATCGCTTTGACGTCGCCTGTGAAGAGGGCGAGCGTGATCTGTTTACACGCCATCTCCTCAGCTTGCTGGGATTGGGCAGCGATGGCTTGCGCGACCGCCAGGCTGTGTCGGACGACACTCTGGTCTACTATTCGGGCCTGCTGGCCCAGCGCCCGCGCTCGGCCCAGGCATTGCAACAGATTCTTGCCGACTACTTCGAAGTGCCGGTTGAGATCGAGCAGTTCGCCGGAGGCTGGTATCGCCTCGATCCTGAAACCCAATGCCGCCTGTCGGAAGCAAACAGCGACAGCGGAGAACTCGGTTTCGGCGCCGTGGTCGGCGACGAAGTGTGGAACCAGCAGTCCAGGGTGCGCATCGTTCTGGGTCCGTTGACCCTGGAACGTTATGCGGATTTCCTCCCAGACGGCCAATCGTGGGAGCCGCTGCGGGCATGGGTAAAGTTTTTTTCGAACGACGAATGGGATTTCGAAGTGAAGCTGATTCTCGAACGCGAGCAGGTTCCGGCTTGCACCCTGGGAGCGGAAGGCGCATCTGGCCCGCAATTAGGCTGGGTGTCATGGGTGAAGTCGGTGCCCTTCGGCCGGGATCCAGACGATACCGTGCTGGCGCTCGAAACAGCGGAAGGGGGACGCCATGAATCTGAAGTCTCTGATCGGCAAGCTTAACGATTCCACTCGCGGCGCGCTGGAGGCAGCGGCAGGACTCTGCTTGGCGCGTACGCACTACGACATTGAAGTGGAGCACTATCTGACCAAGTTGCTCGACTCCACGGACAACGACGCGGCCGCGATTTTCAAACACTTCGAGGTCGATACCTCAAGGCTCTCCGGAGAACTGGCGCGGGCTCTCGACAAGCTGAAAACCGGCAACGCGCGCACGCCCGCGCTCAGCCCCACGCTCATGAAGATGCTGATCGAGGCGTGGACTATCGGTTCGATTGACTACAACGCCGGACAAGTGCGCACCGGCTTTACTATTCTCGCCCTGGCCACGAATGACGAACTCGTGCGCCTTATGCGCGAAGTCAGCCGTGAGTTTCAGAAGATTCAGGCACCCACGCTGCGCAAGGACCTTGCCTCGATTGTTGGCAGTTCAGCCGAGGAAGCACAAGCTGCCGTGGCCGCAGCGGCGCCGGGCGCGCCCTCTGCCGGCCCCCGTCCCGCCGGCAAGAGCCCCAACCTCGACCAGTTCACCATCAATCTCACGGAGAAGGCAAAAACCGGCAAGATCGATCCCGTGTTGGGGCGCGATTTTGAAATTCGCCAGGTGGTCGACATCCTGATGAGACGTCGCCAGAATAATCCGATTCTCACCGGCGAGGCTGGCGTGGGCAAAACGGCCGTCGTGGAAGGTTTCGCCTTGCGTGTGGCCCAGGGCGACGTGCCTCCGCCGTTGCGCAACGTCATCATCCGTACATTGGATCTCGCGCTGCTGCAGGCGGGAGCGGGAATCAAAGGTGAATTTGAGAACCGGCTGAAAGGCCTGATCGAGGAAGTGAAGGCATCGCCCACGCCCATCATTTTATTCATCGACGAAGCTCACACCATGATTGGGGCTGGCGGGCAAGCGGGCCAAGGCGATGCCGCGAACCTTTTGAAGCCGGCTTTAGCGCGCGGCGAGTTGCGAACCATCGCCGCCACGACGTGGTCGGAATATAAGAAGTACTTCGAAAAAGATCCAGCACTGGCTCGCCGCTTCCAGGTAGTCAAAGTTGAAGAGCCCATCGAAACGCAGTGCCTGACCATGCTGCGTGGCATAGTCCCGTCGCTCGAGAAGCACCACAAAGTCCGCATTCTCGATGAGGGATTGACCGCTGCCGTCCATCTTTCGCACCGCTATCTCGCCGGGCGGCAGTTGCCCGACAAGGCCGTGAGTATTCTCGATACGGCCTGTGCGCGGCTTGCCCTGGGACAAAGCGCCACTCCGCCCGCCATTGAAGACAGCGTCCGCCAAATCGATGATCTCGCCGTTCAGCAACGCATTCTGGAACGTGAATCGCTAGTGGGCACAGACCATCGCGAAAGATTGCAAGAGATCGCCACCAAGAGCGTAGAAGTAGAATCCCGTTTAGCGGGTTTGCGCACCCGTTTCGAGAAGGAAAGCGGCCTGGTGACGACGATCCGAGACTTGCGTTCCCAACTGGAAAGTGCGGCAACTACGCAAAACGGCAATGCCGCGGTTGCCCGAACTGAGATACCTGGAGTCGCTACCGACGCCACCGCCCCCGCTCCAGCCGCCACAGCCGCAGCTCCAGCAGCAGCAGCGTCGTCCGCGACGGCCACGGCGGTTGAGGAAGCTCCCAAGCCCGTGAATGTGGCCGCCGTGCGCACGCAACTCGCGCAGGCCGAAGCGGAACTTGCGGCCCTGCAAGGCGAGACGCCGATGATTCGCGTCGCAGTCGATGCCCAAATTGTCGGCGAAGTGATTTCCGCCTGGACCGGAATCCCAGTCGGAAAAATGATGAAGGACGAAATCTCCACAGTCCTCTCTCTCCCGAAATTCCTTGGGCAACGCGTGATCGGTCAACTGCATGCCCTGGAAATCATCAGCCAGCGAATCTCCACGGCGCGCGCCCGCCTGGACGATCCCAACAAGCCGATCGGCGTGTTCATGTTGGTTGGGCCCAGCGGCGTCGGCAAGACCGAAACCGCGCTCGCACTGTCAGATCTTCTCTACGGCGGCGAACGCAACCTGATCACCATCAACATGTCGGAGTTCCAGGAAGGCCACACGGTCTCCACCTTGAAGGGCTCGCCACCGGGCTATGTCGGCTATGGCGAAGGCGGAGTGCTGACCGAAGCCGTCAGGCGACGCCCTTACTCCGTTGTCCTGCTCGATGAGGTCGAGAAAGCGCATCCCGACGTGCTCGAGCTTTTCTACCAAGTATTCGACAAAGGAAACATGGAAGACGGAGAAGGTCGCGAGATCGACTTCAAGAACACCATCATCATTCTCACCAGCAACGCGGGCACAGACATTCTGGCAAAACTGTGTGCCGACCCGGAGACCATGCCCGGGCCAGAAGGTTTGATCAAGGCGCTGAAACCGGAACTCAACAAAATCTTCAAACCCGCATTTCTGGGGCGCATGGTGCTGATTCCTTACCTGCCCATACGCGATGAGAATCTGAAGCAAATCATCCGCCTGAAGCTGGGCAAGATTCAGCGGCGCATCCACGAGAATCACAAGATCGAACTAACTTACGACACCGCCCTGGTCGACGAAGTGGCGAATCGCTGCACCGAGGTGGAGAGTGGCGCTCGCAACGTGGATAACATTCTCACCAACACGCTGCTCCCCGACATTTCGCGACAATTGTTGGGACGCATGGCTGCGAATGAACCCATGGAGCGAATTCACGTTGGAATTGGCGCCGACGGAGCATTCGAATATCGATAGGGAACTGGGCGGCCGCGAAACGTTAATGCATTTCAGGCAGGCCGCTGGCTTGCGCGGGTCGCGAAAAAAGTTCGCGGAAACCCAATTCGCAACAACCAAGGGAAGGACAGTTTCGTGGCACAGGAAGAATACAGTCAAGATCACCGGCTCATCGCGGTGGACACTCCGCTGGGGAAGGACGTGCTCCTGTTGCAGGAGCTTACCGGGATGGAAGGAATTTCGAGTCTGTTCAGCTACGAACTGAATTTGCTGGCCTACGAGAACGAATCCGTCGTTTTTAAGGACATCGTTGGACAGAAAGTAACCATCACTCTTCATCTCCCTGACGGCACGCCGCGTTACATCAATGGCTACGTGAGCCGCTTTACGCAAGGCGAAACGGACAAACGGTTGTTCACCCACTACCACGCCCAGGTGGTGCCCTGGCTCTGGTTTCTGACGCGCCAGGCGGATTGCCGCATTTTCCAGAATCTGGCTGTGCCTGACATCCTCAGTCAAGTGTTTAATCTCTTCGAGTTCAAGGATTTCCGGCTCAGTCTGAAAAACAGTTATCCCCAGCTCGAATACTGCGTGCAATACCGCGAGACGGCGTTCAACTTTGTCTCGCGCCTCATGGAAGAGTTCGGCATCTTCTACTATTTCGATCATTCGACGCAGGGAAAGCACACTATGGTGCTGGCCGATCAGTCCAACACGCTGCCCGCTTGCCCCAGTTCTCCCGTAAGTTATGACACTCAGGTGGGAGGCCTCTATGATCCTGAAGCGATCAGGAACTGGCACGTCGGACAAGAGGTGCGCACCGGAAAGTACACCGTAACCGACTACAATTTCACGACTCCATCCACCAGTTTGCTGGCCAACGATCCCACCGTGGTCGATCTCGCTGCCAGCCATCCTCTGGAGCTTTTTGACTACCCCGGATTGCACACCAACAAAGATCAGGGCGACACGGTGGCCAAGGTGCGCATGCAGGAGGAAGAAGCCGGCTACATGGTGGTGTCGGCTGAGGGGAACTGCCGTGGCCTGATGTCCGGCTACTCGTTTGAGTTGAAGAACCATTATCGGTCAGACCAGAACACGAACTACGTGGTCACTGAAGTACGCCACTTCGCCTCGGCGGGACAGAGTTATACGACTGCGGGCACGGAGGGGGGAGAGACTTACTCGAACCGCCTCACCTGTATTCCCGCCTCGGTTACTTATCGCCCCCCGCGTGTGACCCCGAAGCCTTTCGTGCAAGGTCCCCAGCCCGCATTGGTGGTCGGCAAAGCCAACGAAGAAATTTGGGTGGATAAGTACGGGCGTGTCATCGTGCAGTTTTACTGGGACAGGCTCGGGAAGAAGAACGAGAACAGTTCCTGCTGGATCCGCGCTTCCCAGCCCTGGGCCGGCGGAAACTGGGGCGCCATGTGGATTCCGCGCATCGGACAGGAGGTCCTCGTCAGCTTTCTGGAAGGCGATCCCGACCGGCCGGTGATCACGGGACGGGTCTACAACGCGAACCAGATGCCGCCTTACACCCTGCCCGATTATCAGACGCGAAGCACCTTCATGTCCCGCAGTTCCAAAGGTGGCGGCTCATCGAACTACAACGAACTTCGTTTCGAAGATCTGAAGGGACAGGAACAGATCTTCATGAATGCCGAAATGGATATGGATCTGCGCGTTGAGAAGGACTCACGCGAATTCATCGGCGCCAACCGCCATCTCATTGTGACCACAAACCAGGTGGAGCAAATCCAGACGGACAAGCACCTGCACGTAAAAGGGAACCATTTCGAGGCGGTCGACGGCAACATGTCATTGAATGTCACTGGAAACCAGATGGAGAGTGTCACCGGCAACAAGTCACTCGCCGTAACCGGCAACCAGAGCGAGAGCGTGACCGGTAATCTCTCATTGGCGGTCACCGGCCAGCAGCAGGACACTTCCATGTCCTATGCCATGAAGACCGACACCACCATTCATCTCAACGCGGGTGTAAGTGCCGTGATTGAGGCGGGCGTGGACCTCACCTTGAAAGTCGGGAGCAACTTCATCGACATCAACCCGGCGGGCGTGTTCATCACCGGGACCATGGTGTTCATCAACAGCGGCGGTGCAGCCGGAAGCGCTCCGGACGCGAGTCCACAGTCTCCCGACTCGCCAACCGCCCCGAATGATCCGGATACGGCCGACGACGGCAGCAAGGGAACGAAGCTGAAGTAGCTTTGTTTCAACAGCACTGGGAGCAACTCCATGAGTAACGAATCAGGCAGCTTTGGATGTGGATCCCTCGGGACCCCGACGAACTCCCCGGTAAGCGACGGCGGGACCATGGCATGTACCAGGCACTGGCGGCAGGGCAAACACCCTAATGTTTCGCGTCCAAAGCAGGCGAGTCACGCCGCGACAAAGAATGCCCCGCCAGTTGAGGAGAAAAGTGCCCAGCCCGTTGAAGGAAAGAAGAAACCCCAACTCCAATACACGCTGATTATTGCAATCAACCCGAGCGCCACTACCAAATCAGGGGTCGTAGATACCACCAAAAACCCAGGCCACACGATTGTTGCCTTAAAAGATTCGCAAGGCAAACTTGAAAAAGTGTTTAGCTTTGGGCCGCAGAGTCACTTCCCGATCTCATGTTCCTGTCCAGCCACCAGCAACTACCGGCTTGAAATGAAGGATACCTACACCACCTTCGAGTTCGCGATTACAGATGAGCAACATAAGAACGCCCTGGACAAAATCAAGCAAATCGAAGCTAGCCCGGGAACATTCGATGCTGAAGATCAATGTACGTCTAAGTCCCTGGATATCGTTCGCGCCGCGGGCCTCACGGTTCCCGACGGCGAGGGAAAGGTTTACGTCCCCTTCTGCTCCGTCCCTGGGAAAGTTCCCACCCCAGTCGACTTAGACCAAGCACTGTTGAAGGACTACCCAGACGCAGGAACAGTGCCTGCTCTTTACTTCAAGGGCTTCGTGCCGGTTAAATGAGGGGCGGTGCCGGAATCAGTCGTTTCGCGGCATCCTCGTCCTACGGCACCATCACCGTGAACTCTCCCGGGTCAACGAAGCTGATCACGCCGGCCCACATGCACATAAGCGTCGAAGTATTGTCGAGCGTAGGCATGTCGCCGAGCATCACGGTCGGAGCTCCCGGGACCCACGGCGCGACTGTCATGGGAATGCACGGCATAGGAGTCAGCACGCCCATCGCGGCGGCGGTTGCCGCGGCAACCATCGGGTTGGCCGGCGACATGCACATGCCAAACGGCATGATGTTCACCATAGGAATATTGTCCATGATGTTGGCATCCGGCATCTCGCTCGTGAAGACCATGTTCGTCGGCAGAACCACGAGTGAACTGGGCGCCACCCCCATGGTGCACATCATGGCCGCTCCCATGCAAACCTGCATCGCCATATGAGAACCCCCCGCCAGTTGGCTGCAGGGCATTCTAGCAAAGCCGGAAACGAATGCAACCGCAGAGGCAGGGCAGGCAGGGCAGAGATTGTGTGAAGTCGTGCCCGCGCCCCCACTCGGTGGCAGGACAACCATCCGTGATAGGCCCTTTAGTGCCGGCCCTCCCTACAACTCCTGGGAGATCGTGGACCCTTGTCACTCATACGGAAACTGTTGAATCATAAAGCCTTAGAGGATACTGGAGGAGAAGGGGCGAACCCCTCCGGTTAACCCGCAGAACATTAGTAACCTTGAAGGACGGGAGGGCATCTTACACTATAGGGAGAGACTTCATTGGAGGACGCGCTCTGAGGACTAAGTTGAGTTCGGGCATGTGGCGGATCGATCCGCAGAAGTGGTCGCGCGTGATTGATCGCTGCGGGCAACCGGTGGCGTCCGTGGAAGCAGAAGCGGACTCCAATGCCAGTGCCAGCCTCATCGCTGCCGCGCCGGACATGTTCGAGTTGCTCGAAATCCTGGTGAACGAAGGCTCCATTTCTGAAGAAGTGCATGAAGAGATTCAGTTGGTTCTCCGCCGCGCCCGCGGAGATTTTGGTCTTGCGGTCTTTTCCCGCAGTTTGTCCCGGCGCTTGCGTTCCAGAACTCAGGAATGGCTGAAGTTCATGGAAGGCCTGTGGCCTGGCCACGGCGTCCAGGAATAGCCCTCCGATAGGTCCTCGGTCCCACCCTCCTCAACGCCAAAAAATGCCTTCGCCACCGCTGTGTCATCCTTTCCAGATTTGCCCTTTGCTTCCTGGCTTGGGAATTGCTATTGTGGGCAGCCGTGTTGAAAATCGCCTGACGCGCGCTTCTAGCCAACGCTTCTAGCCAACAAAGATCGGCGGCGCCACGACCCTTATGAGGCAGTTAAAACCAGTTCTCTGGACCAAGGGTACGTTCCTGACTCCCCAGCATCTCCAGGTGCAGGATCGCTTCATTGAGGATGCGCTCAATTTCCGGCTGCAGGCGCTCAAGTTTTGTCCGTGGGGTTTCCGCGAACTGGCGATCAACGCAGAGTTGTTGGCCGAAGGGCAATTCGCTGTGACGCGTGCCGCGGGTATTTTCCCCGATGGACTACTATTCGAAGTGCCGGATGCCGATCCACCGCCTCCGTCCAAGTCGCTGGAGGAGCTTTTCGAGCCGGGGGCCAAGAGTCTGGACATTTACTTGGCGATTCCCGACTATCGGCAACGTGGCCTGAATGTCTCCACCGGAAAAGACGGAGGCACGCGGTATCTTGCGGAAGTGGCTGCCTTTCGCGACGAGAATACCGGCGTCAGCGAAAAACCGATTCAGGTCGCGCGCAAGAATATGCGCCTGCTCGCGGACTCGGAAAATCGCGAAGGTTCTTCTGTGCTGCGCATCGCCAATGTGGAGCGCACGCCTGCGGGAACTTATCAACTGAATCCCCGGTTCATTCCCCCGCTCATCGAGATTGGCGCGAGCGAGTATTTGGTGGGGTTGCTGCGGGGCCTGGTGGAACTGCTATCCGCTCGCAGCACGCAGCTTTCGGCGGGCCGGCGACAGAAGAATCAGAGCCTCGCGGATTTCACCGCCTCTGACATCGCCAACTTCTGGCTGCTTTATACCGTGAACTCGAACTTTCCCGCCTTTTCCCATCTCTACGAGAGCAAGATGGGTCATCCCGAGGAACTCTACGCGGCGATGGTTGCACTCGCCGGATCGCTCACGACGTTCTCACAAAAAATGCGGCCGCGCGATCTGCCGCTCTACGTGCATGATTCTCTCGGGCCGATTTTTTCCGAGCTCGATGAGAAACTGCGATCGCTTCTTGAAACCGTCGTGCCCACGAACCTGGTCTCGCTTCCGTTGAAGCTGGCGCAGAACTCGATTTATTCCACGGCCATCGACCACGACAAATATCTGGTGAACACGCGCATGTACCTGGCGGTGAACGCGGAAACCAGTGAAGAGAACATCATTCAAAAAGTGCCGCAGCTGGTGAAGGTCTGTTCCGCAACCCACATTGAGCACTTGGTGAGGCAGGCGTTGCCCGGAATTCAACTCCGACATCTGACCAATCCGCCGAGCGCGATCCCCGTCAAGCTGAAGTATCAGTATTTTGCCTTGAACCAGTCCGGGCCCGCTTGGGAAGCGGTGAACCGCGCCCGCAATTTTGCCGCTTACGTTCCTGGCGAGCTTCCGAACCCTACTCTCGAATTGCTCATCCTTCTGCCCCAATCAAGCTGAACTGCATCGGGAATCCGCTCCAGCGGCTTCGAAGAAGCTGGTGCTTCCCGACTAAGATCATGATGGAGGTGGCGGACACCCTCGTCTGCCCAGATCGTGGCACCGCGGCGTGGGTTACAGCGCTGAAGTGGCTCGAGATTCGCGGCAGCGACCAACGGACCAAGCCTGCCCCTTCGGAAAGCTCGAGGGCGGGCTCAGTGCTTCAAAACGAAGTAAAGCACTAGCAGGACTGCGATAAAGAACAGCACCGTCAGGGTCAGGATTAGCGGCCAGTAAGAGACGGGCGGTGGCGGAAGACCCACTTCTTTCGGCGGCTTCGGCGCCGATGGAGGAATGGCAATCTTCGGTATCTTAGGGGCCGGCATCTTTGCTGCTGGCATTTTCGGCACGGGTGCTTTCGGCATCGCCGGCAACTTGGGCGCTTTCGGAACCGCGGCCATGGATGGCGCGGGAAGCGCCGGGGGCTCTGCCGAATTGGCTGGAGTAATCTCTTCCGCGTCTGCGGGATCTGCCGCTGGACCTGCGTTTTTCAAAGAAATGATTTGCGTGTATGCGCTGGGCCCGCTTGGAATCGGGGGCGGGGCAGGGGTGGGCTTGCTGACCGGCGATGAGAACGCACCAGTGGCCCCGTCGGAAGGCAGAGTGGACGGTCCTACTACCGGCGATCGCGGCATCGGTGGGTTCGGAGACGGCGGTGTCGGAAAAACCTGCGGCGTTGCGAAAACCTGGGGCGCCGGGAAAATCTGCGGAGCTGGCAAAATCGGTGGTGTTGGCGCGCTGGTACTGGAATTCCGCGACGAAATATCCGCGTTGAAAAAGCCGGTGAACCCCGTGCCCGCGGCTTCGTTTCCCGCCACTCCCGAGGCCGGTGGAGACTCTTCTTGCGCAGGTTTCACCGCGCCAAACATAGCTGTAAAATCCCCGACGGTTTTTCGCGGAGGCTCTATTTTCTGGGAAGAGAGTGCGGGCATATCGGACGGCGCGTCTCCGTGGAACGGTCCCTGGAAAACACTCGTAAACTCGCCGGGCTTGGGTTTGTCCTTGACCGGTGGGGTGATTAGCTCCGTAGGAACATTCTTGGTCGAGAGATTGGGGCGGATAGGGTTTACCGGGGCGCTCGCAGCTGGTTCAGTTCTTGGCGGGAACGAAGGCGGTGGAATAACTGGATCCCGGTCAGGAGCCGTAGGAACTGGGGCGGTACGAACTGGGGAGCGTTCCGCCGCGGGGTTAATATTCGGCGGAGGCTGGGAAGGCTGCACCATTTCTTTCGCCGGAGCACTCGGGGCTCCCGGTTTGGGTGGCAGTTCGAAACTGCGTAACAATTGAGTGACCGGACCCGGAATTGGCGCGGATTGCCTGGGAGTAAGGTCTGCCGGTGGAGCCGCACTCTCTGAAGCCGGTTTTGGCACCGGCGCTGGAATCTCCTGAGTATCGCGGGGACGAGCTTCGTACTGCAGCACCCAAACTCGCAAGGCGCCGTCGTCTGGCATTTTGGTGACGAGGTAGGCGTAGAGCGTCCCGCTGTAGGGGCCGGCTTCCAGCACCAGCCCGACGGGCTCCGGTGCGACACGGCGAAACGCCTCGAGAACCCATTGCACCGTTGGCTGGTTGGGCTTCCGCGGGTCACAACGCAGAATATGCACCAGCACCCGTTCGCCTCTGACTTTGTCATTGGCGAAAAATGTTTCCACCGCACCGGTGGTGAGGGACTCCTGCAACTCGTATTTTTCCGCGAATTTCATTCTCGATGATAATTCTCTTAGGAACGACCGCCGAAGATCTGCTCAACCACCTCAGCCCCGTTACGTTCGTCGTCCCGACGAATCACTAGAGGCTATCTCATAAATCCCCGGCGGGTGGCCACGAGCGAAACCGCACAGGCTAAAGCCGGATTTCCTGCCGCTGGGCGGCACGGCTGAAGCCGTGCTCTTCCTAAAGCCGTTTATGAGATTGACTTCTAGCTGCTCTTTGCAGAACCGCACGGCACAAGAACCGACTGGCCCTTGACGCCAGGATTATACCGCGCACTTGTCAGGGAATCGCGAAGAATGCACAGCGAGGCAGCCGCCGGTCCCAGCGGGGATTGGTCAGCCGGGATTTGTCTTGACTTGCCCGGTCGCCGGTATCAGAATTGCTGCCAAGAGTCGGCGGTGTGGTGCCAGAGATTGAGCCAAGGACCGGGCCGACCGATTGCGGAGTCCGACCGCTACCCCCCAAGGTGTAAGGCGCCGTCGCCGCGATTGAGACCAGGTGTCCAGACCATCTAAAAATAGCCAGTGCCGCTGAAACGCCGCGCTTGCGGAAGTCACAATTGGATTTGATCGCCAGGAGTCGCGATGAATTTTGTGTCGAAGAGTGAAAACATTCTCAGGAATTCGTTGGTGCTTGTGCTGTTGCTCGCCATGGCTGCAGGAGTGGCTGTAGCTCAACATAAGCCGAGCGCACCCGCCCCGAAAGTAAGCGCGCCCAAAGCGAAAGCTCCGGCTGCGCGACCTTCGACCAGCCGTCCCTCGACCGCGACTCACTCGACCACCAACACTGCCAGACCTGGGACTGCAAGACCCGGCACAACTCCCGGAGGGGCCAGGGCTGGAACGGCCAGCCGGACTGGAAACGGAACAGCCGCCAGGAATGGCAATGCGAGAGGTCCTGCCGGGGGAACTCACACGCCCTCAGCGACAAATAGACCGGGCGGTGCCAAAGCGGGTGGAACCAGTGGTATGGCGAAAACCGGGAGCCGGGCCGCACCGGGAAGACAGGTGTCACTCAAAGGTGGCGGAACGGCGAGCATCCGGCCGAATGGGCAGATCCGTTCTATCAATCGGAATGGAATGCACATCGAGCACGGACTCAACGGCAGCCGCAGAATCGAGAGCACACGTAACGGCGCTCACATCGTAACCACGGGCCGAGGCTCAGGGTACGTGCAACGCGCTTATGTCACCCGTGGCGGGCACAGCTATGTGTCGCGGACGACCATTGTCAATCACAGGGCCTATACCGGCGTGTATCGGTCGTACTCTTATCGTGGCCACGGCTATTACGGGTACCATCCCGCGTTCTATTACGGGCGCGCGTATTACGGGTGGGCCTACAATCCCTGGGCGGCCCCGGTCTACTACGGATGGGGCTGGGGTGGGGCGCCGTGGTACGGATTTTACGGCGCGTATTTCGCGCCGTATCCCGTCTATCCCTCGGCTGCATTTTGGCTTACGGATTATTTGATCGCTGCGAACCTGCAAGCGGCTTACGCGGCGCAGGCGGCTGCGAGCGCTGGCGCTGCGAATGGCGCTGCTGCAGACCAATCGCAGGACAGCGCGAACAACAGCGCACCCGCTGACAATTCTGGCTCTGTGGCCTTAAGTCCCGAAGTCAAGGCAGCGATTGCGGAAGAGGTGAAGGCGCAGCTCGCTGCAGAACAAGCCGCAGCCCAGCCAGGGTCCTCTGGCGGGCAGCCAGCAGCTACACAGGCCAGTGCTGCACCCGCCGGTGACGAAGTTCCACCCGCGCTTGATCCTGCAAGGCGCACGTTCGTGGTGGCTTCCGATTTGGCAGTGGTGGGCGATGGCCAGGAATGCCAGCTGACCTCGGGCGACGTGATCACGCGGATCACCGACACTCCCGATGACGACAACAAAGTGACGGTGAGTGTCTCCGCAGGAAAGAAGGCGGATTGCGCCGCTGGCAAACAAGTGGCCGTTTCCGTTGACGATTTGCAGGAGATGCAGAATCACTTCCAGGAGCAACTCGACAGCGGCATGAAGGATCTCGCCTCGAAACAGGGGACGGGTGGCTTACCGAAGGCTCCCGATACCTCCACGGTCGCTTCGGATGTTCCGCCACCACCGCCGGATACGAGTGCCGAGAAGACCTTGCAGGATCAGCAGGCAGCGGCCGACCAAACGGAAGCTCAGGTCGTGAAAGAGGCGTTCAGTCAGGGGTCGTGAACGCGACGGGCGCTGCCAGCTGAAACCAAGCCGAGTTGCGCTCGGCGGACGGGCAAGAGTGCCCGTCCCCACACGTGAGGCCCGGTTGCGACGCAGTTTATTGATTTTAGCGTCGGTTTCTGAGTAACTCTTCTTCGGTTTTCTGGGCTCGCCGGGCTCGCTCCAACAACTCCTTTGCGCCTTTGTTGCTGGGGTCGGCTGACGCTTTCTGGAAACAATCAATGGCGGCGGCGTAATCGCCGGCGTCCAGGAATGCAGTGCCCTTGTTGACGAGGGATTCGGCGGATCCGGCTGGAAGCGTGGCCGGAACCACTGCCGGAACCACCGCCGCACCCACGGCCCGGAGCACCTGGACTCGATTGGTCACGCCAGTGACGCCGGGAACGGAAGCCGTCAGGGCCTCGGCTGCAGTCAAGTCCTCACTGCTCGAAACATTGCCGTCGAGGAACACTTCATGCGCGTCGGATACGAACACTCTTAGTGCGGCCTGGCGGAGCGTTTGCGAAGTATTCAACTTTTCATTAACCGCGCTCTCAATTCTCAGGCGCTGAAGCGATTGATATTTCACATATCCAATCCCCGCAACCAGCGCGGCTGCCAAAATCAGAGCTACGAGAGTCAGTAGCTGTCCGAGTCGAAACTTTTTCGGCTGGAGAAGCACATGCTGTGCGGCGCTGTTCACCAGCACTGATTCTGCCGCCGGTGCGGTCCCCGCGCTACCTGCCAGCGATGGTTGGGCCACAACCGGCGACGCCGACGGTAGGGCTGCCGATGGGGCTGGTGTCGCCACATTCGCAGCTTGAGAAGCTTGGGATTTAGGAGGAGTCGGCACGGCTTGCGAAGGTTGATTTTGCGACGCCCGGCTCGGGGAGACTTCGCTCTTCGAGGAACGGATCTGCGAAGCGCCAGCGGGCGCGGCGACGTTTGAGATCTGTTTTCTTGCGAAATCGTCGTTCCGCGCCGGATCGTTCTCCACGACCGCGTTCGCCACTTGCGAATTTGTCACCTGATCGTTTTCTGCTTGATCCAGCCCAGCGATAAATTCTTCCGCGGTCTGAAATCGCTTGTCTCGCGACTTGTCGATCGCTTTCAGAATCACTCGAGAGAGCGATTCCGGAATATTTAGCTCGGGAACAAGTTCGTGCGGAGGCCGCGCGTTTCCTTCCATGTGCTGCATCATCAACGAATAGATGGTGTCACCCTCAAAGGGCAGCCGCGCCGTTACCATCTGATAGAGCACAACACCCAGCGAATAAATATCGGTCCGGCCGTCAATATCCTCTCCAGCCTTCTTTCCCATGAACTGCTCTGGGGACATATACAGAGGCGTACCCACCATCATGCCAGTCATCGTCATTCCCGGCTTGACGTCTCCGGCGGTTTCAAGCAGCTTCGCGATTCCGAAATCGAGGACCTTGGCGGTTTCCTGACCCTGCTCGTCCGTGGTGAGGATGATGTTGCCGGGCTTGATATCGCGATGCACGATGCCGAGCTTGTGGGCAACGCCCAGCGCCCGTGCCGCTTGCGTCGCAATACGAACTGCCCGCGGGGCGCGCAAGGGTCCTTCCTCATGGAGAATCTCGCTGATGTTCTTGCCCTCGACCAGTTCCATGACAATAAAGGGGCGGCCGTCGTCGGTGTAGTCGAAGTCGTCTACTCGGACCGCGTTCGGATGACGGAGCTTGCGGGTGACCACGGCTTCGGTCTGGAAGCGCTGCAGGAAGTTCGCATCTCCAGCAATGGCGTCGTTGACGATTTTGATGGCGCACACCTCGTTGAAGGTGAGGTGCCGGCCGCGGTAGACCACGCCCATGCCGCCAATGCCGATCCGGCCCAGAATTTCATACTTATTGCGGATGATCATGCCGGGCTGAAGTTCGTGCGCGCTCTGCAGACCTGTTTGATCCGAAGGGCAGACGTAGTAATCGGCCGGATACGTTTTGTGACAGGCGGGGCAGTATTTCATGGCATCAGGTCAGGCCGCGAGGAAGCTGAAATCTAAGCAGGCCAGCCAAGTCGCATAGTAAGGAATGCTGAGGCAGAAATGGTCTACTGTCAAGGTCCTTCGCCGATTCTGCCCTTCGCGAGTCGGGCCCTGCATAACAGTGATGTTATCTTTGGTGCTTCGAGGGCGGCTCGAATTGACTTAGGCCCACGCCCTGCTTAGAATCTGCGGCCAGTGAGAGAGGTTTATCGATCCATGATTTTTCGATCGATGATTTGTCGGGTTTCTACGATTTGGCTGGTTGCGGCGTGCACGATTTCTTTGTCCGTTGCAGCGCAGGATCAGGATCTCGCCGCCATCCGACGCAAAGCTGAGGCAGGAGACGCCATTGCCCAATTCGATATGGCCAAGGCATACATGAGCGGGGCTGGAGTTGCAAGGGATCCAAATATGGCTCTTGTGTGGTTACATAAATCCGCTGCACAGGACTACGTCGGAGCCGAGTACGCGTTGGGTCGGATGTATCAGCAGGGGCTGGGAGTTCCGAAAGACCCGATTCAGGCGGCGACATTTTTTCGGAAAGCGGCAAGACAACAAAATAAGCTATCCCAAGATCAGTTGTCGGAGATGTTGGCCCAGGGATTGATCTCGGCTGAGGAAGCAAACTGGCGTGCGGCCGAACCAACGGCATCCAGCTTGCCGAAGAAGCCAGCAAAAAACAAGGCCGCGCCCTTCACGCTTGTAGAGGTCGAAACCGGACTCACGGGCGGGATCACCAGCAAGCGGATGGCGACTCTGGTTCAGAAATTCGGCGTGGACTTCAAGTTGAGCGCCGTTATGAGAAAACGCCTTGCGGACGAAGGCGCCGACGACAATTTGCTGCAAACGATTTCCGCTTCCAAACGGCTACTGTGATGGCGGTGATCGACGAATCGTGGATCGACGTATCGAATCGCAGTTCTTAGTCGTGCCAGGCCGGCGCGACTTCCGGTAACTTCCTACCTTTGCCTGCGGGCCACCACGTAAAAGGAAAACTTCAGTTCGTCGTGAAGTTTTAATGTGCCCCCCGGCGATCGACGCGATTGGATTATTGTAGTCGCTCTGCCGCAGCGAAAAGTTTCCGTAGGCGCGGCCACTTGCGGGAAAAATTCTTGATTGCTGGTAACGCCGTGAAGGTTCAATTTCCCGACCACCGAAGCGCGATAAAGGTCTTCCTTCTGTTTCTCAAGCCTCACTTCCGAGCTCTCGTAGACAATCTCCGGGAAGCGATCAGTTTCCAGCAGTTCAATCTTCCTCACCCGGTGAATTTCCTGGCGATCACTTTCCTTGAGTTCATCCAGCACCTCCAGGGAGGCTGACTTCACTCGCACCTTAAGGGAGCTTCCGGTAGCGCTCGCGGCCACCTGCACTTCGCCCGTCCACTCACGAATCGCGATCTTCGGGCTGTGGGAGAGTGCAGATATCACGCCGCTGGCGAAAGCCTGGACTGTAAACTGGCTCGCCCGCGTATCAATCACGTAACGAATACTGGCGGCAGCACTCGCAGTCGAAACCATCGAAGTCCCCTCCCCGGCGCGACTGAAAACGCTCGGTCACGGTCCGCTGTTCACCCTCTCGATGATGCGAACCAGTTCAGACCCGAAAACGATCAGAGCCATTCCGCTCAGCATGAACAGTGTATCCGTGTCATCCCTGGCGCTTTCATTAGCGTTTTCTTGCATTGCCCATCTCCGTACCTTCGTGTGTCACAGCCAGCACTGGCTCATTGCTGGTTCTGAACCTTGCTGATCACTCCGGGAAAAATACAGAGAGGAAGTTCCGTCCTCGGTGCGGCGGGCTCGCCGCCGCCGAGCTGGCGGCGCTGCGGGTGCGGTGTTAGCGCGCTGGATAATGCTTGCTGTTAGCCGTTCGAGAATTGAAGACGTCGAAACTGCCATCTGGCCAGGCGGTTAATTCCAGATAATTGCCTGCGTCCGGGCCCGCCGGGTTGGCGATAAACTCCGTAGCCACGTTGTGCGCGGCGCCGCCTTCTTCGGAAAAGTGCAATTGCCACAAATTTTCCAGGCGAGGTGACTTCTCAATGATGTCCCACACGGAAGGCGTTCCACCCTTCCTGGCGCCGTTATCCATGATCGCGACCCGCGGAGCGATCGCATGCAACAACGCAGGACTACTGCTCTGAGACCAGCCATGGTGGGAGACAATGTAAATATCGACTGTGCCCAGCTTGTTTTTCGAGCACACCAGTTCCGCCTCTTTGTCGCGGGTCAGATCGCCCAGATCCACAATTCTCAGCTTGCCGAACGTGATCATCGTGCCCACAGAGCGCGCATTCTCGGTCTGATCGCTGGGATATACTTCGGCGTTCTTGCAGACCGCATTCTCATCCCCAGCTCCGGGCAGGGGATGGTCAATCACGGCGCCATCCGCGCTCACGACCGTCGCCTCGATACCTCCAACCGGGAGCCTCTCCCCGGGTTTGACGGTCAGCCGTTTGAACTTCTTCGCCGCCAACAATTCCTGGTAAGCCTGCCAGCCTTGAACGGTGGCAGCGTCCGTGCTCTCGCGGTTGTCTCCGTGATCGATGACGGTCCCGATTGGAATGCGGGAAGCCAACTGGGGCAAGCCACCCACGTGGTCAGCGTGAAAATGCGTAATCACCACGTAATCAATTTTGCTGACTCCAGCCTTCTTCGCGGCGGCAACGATGCGGTCCGCATCCCGGCCGTCATTCCCAGGCCAGCCAGTGTCGACCAGCAGCGATTGTCCCGTGGGCGTCACGAATAAAGTTGCCTGCCCTCCCTCGACGTCTACAAAGAATATCCGTAGCGCCTTTTGAGCAGCGTCGGACGACACCGCCCAGCTGGAGGAAAGAATAAGAAATGCCAGGACGATCCACGTAGTCGGGTTCAGTTCGAAAGCAACCGATCGAACTCGGAATCGAGTTCGTAACTCTGGCCGAAGCAAAGACGGTACGCGAAGCATCTTCAAATCCTCGTTATCGTGATGCGCAGCACCGAGATCATCCGCTACCACCGTTTTTTCGTCAAGAAGACTTAATCCGGATTCAGTAGGAGATTGGCGATTTCACTCGCTGCACCTCGGGGAGCCGATGGAATGAATGTTGTTGGCCGCTACTCCCGGTCGCGGCGCACCGTATCCATGGAGAACGCCGGCAGGCACACGGCGATGTATTCCGCGCCATCTTCCTGGGGTGTGGAATAGCGCACCCATTCGCCGGCGTGGACGATGACGGCTTGCCCAGCCGCGACTTCGAGCGCCCCTTGTTTGTGTTCGACGCGCAGCCTGCCCTTCAGGACAATCGTGAATTCGTCGAACTCGGGCGTCTGGCCGGGCTCAACCCATCCCTGGGGGCTGCGCATGTGCGCCACGCTGGCCGCCTGGGTTTTGGAATTTACGCGGCCTATATATTCGTCGATCAGCTTAGGTTTGTTACCTGCGGCTTGAATCCGAGTGGGTTGCGAGATGAGTGTAGGCATGGTGTTGGGCTTCGGGCTTCGGCCTTTCGACTTTGCGCTTCTGCCGCTGCGGATCTATTAGAACACGGACCATGCATGGGTTGTGGGTCACGGAAACCTTGTCCCGCAGGGACGCCGCTTCGCCACGTCTCTGCCGGATGATTTGCTTGTCCGCAGCGGCTTGTGTGGAGTGCTCGCTCAACAAAACCGGTTCATCACGCGATTCCCAAAACCTGATTGAGAAATCCGACAATGTATTTCCACACCAGGTAGTAAACCGCCACGGCCGTTAGGAACCAGGGAGCAACAAAAAAATACGACAAAGTGATGACCCCAAACCAGGTGATGCCGTGCGGGCCAATACCGAGGAATCCGAGCCAGCACGCGCCCGCTCCCGCCAGCGGCGCCATGATCGTCGGCAACAGCGCTCCATGCAGGCCGATGGGCAGATGGCGACGAGGCCGCAGCCAGACGTAAACAATATTCCACAGTCCAAACAGATTCGGAACCAGCGCCATGGGAAAAATAATGACGCGCTCAATCGGAATCGGCATGTGAAATACCAGGCGCGATAGGACAAACACAGTCAGTAAAGCCAACAGAAGTAGACTCGGCAAGAAGATGCCTGCCATATAAGCGCGAAGATAAGGATGCGTGTTCATAATTCCTCCCCAATTGCAGGTGCCACTCACAGGTGATACAGCAACACAGGAATCGCCCGCGGAAAAATCGCCAGCCACACCACCACAACAGCCAGCAGAGCCCAGTCGAACCATGGCAGCGCCACAGAAGCTTCGTCGAGACGTTCAAGCATCGCGGGCCACAAATCGCGTTGCAGGGTCGCTCCTGGTTGAGTGCTGGTGGGCGGAAGCGATTGCTTCAGCAAACGTTCCATGCGCTCGTCGTCTGTAGTCATGGCTCGACTCCTTGTCGCTGCAAGTTTTTCCTCAACAGGCGCAGGGCCCGGAACACGCGCAGCTTCACGGCTCCGGTAGAAATGCCCAGCGCTTCCGCGATTTCTTTGTAAGGCTGCTCTTCGATTAGGGCAAGCGTAGCTGCGATTTGGAGCTTCGGCGGAAGCCGGCCGAAGGCCTGCGCCGTTTTCTGCCGCAGCTCCTGCGCAATGCTCGGGTCCGGTTGCGGCGCCTGCGGAAGATCATCCGGCAGTCCGGTCTCGCGCGGCCTGGACCTCAGGTAGTCGAGAGCCGCATTGCTGGCGATGCGTCGCGCCCACGCTTCGAAGCTGCGCGCCGAATCGAAGCGCGCGTGGCTCCGGTGGATGCGCCAGAAAGTTTCCACCGTGAGGTCTTCGGCAATCGCACGATCGCGCACGATGCGGAGGATCCAGCGGTAGACCTCGCCCTGATGCAGCCTGAACAACTCTTCAAATGCATCGACTTCGCCGAGCGCAAACCGTTGCAGCAGTTCGCGCGGCTGTTCGAGCGTCGGCATCGTCTCCCTTTCTATATCGCTTCCGGTACCGAAGCGAAAAGGGCTATGGAAATTATGAGCGTGCGCTATTTCGGATTGTTCCAGCCGTGCGCGCGCGGCAACCAGCGCCTCACGTTCCGGCAGTATTGTTCGTAGTCAGCCCCGAATTTTCCCCGCAGCGTGGGCTCTTCATAGAAGACCACGAACACATGTACGCCGAGAGCAACCGCCGCTATGGCAGCCATCAGCACCGGGTTGGGATGCCCGAAAATCACCCACAGGCCAATCCATCCCGTCGCCAAACCCACGTACATAGGATTCCGCACGTAGCGGTAGAAACCCACCGCCACCAATCGCTGCGGCGGAGCGAACGGAGCAGGGGTGCCGTGGCCCGTCCATCCGAAATCCCAAACGCAGCGCAGAGCAACAGCAAATCCCAACACCGACGGGACTGCCGCCAGCCAGCGCCAGCGCGCCGCCCCCGCCATTTCCACGCTGAAGCCAAGCCATTGCGGCAACAGCCAGAACCACAACGCGAAGAACAATGCTCCCACGACCAGCGACGCGGCCGCCGTAAACCCGCGATATCCGTGCCCAGATTCCGGAACCCGTGAGTGTGTATCCGTCATGATTGTCATGTTCTTAACCCTCTACATGCTCATACGGCGCTAGTGCAAGCAGGGTTACAAAAATCTGCGAACGGAAGTGGCGGAAGCAGAATGACGAGACTCCGGCGCGCGGCAGTTCCCGGATTCGGTGAAGGGGCGCTACAGCGAGTACGCGTCAGCGTGCGCCTTCGCAGCGACGCAGCTTTGCTAACTCTTGCATCCGCTGTCCGCAGATGTGCGGAGGGACATAGTCGTAATAACGGTAGAGACGTTGCAAGCAGGGCCACTACCGAGGTGTCCGTTTCCGGTCCGATAACTCACGACCCCGCCTTTTCGGCAATCCAGCGCGAGACGGCTGTGACCAGCTTGCGCGGGGCGAAGCGCACCGATTCCGCAATCAGCCAGTTGTGCATCCCCGAGATCACCACCGTGCGGCCAGCCATCAGTCCGCGATAACCGTCGCGAGCCACCGCTTCCACGTTCATGGCTCCAATCTGCTTGAACAGTCGCGAGCCTTCGAGTCCCGCGCGTTTTGCAAACCCCGTATTGGTCGCGCCTGGGCAGAAGCAGCAAACCGTAACCCCTGACCGCCGGAGTTCGTTCGCCAGCGCCTCAGAGAGCGACAGGACGTAGGCCTTGCTCGCATAGTAGACCGCCATTAGCGGGCCCGGTTGAAAGGCTGCCGTAGATGCCACGTTCATGATGCGGCCCGTGCCGCGCTGAATCATGGGCGCGAGGAACAGCTTGGTCAGGTGGGTAAGTGCCGTGATATTGAGCTGAATCTGGTCCAGGATTTCAGCTTCCGGCATCTGCAAAAACTCGCCAAAAACTCCGAACCCGGCATTGTTTACGAGAATGTCTACATCGACGCGCTCGCGCCGCAACTGATCAAAAAGAAACTTGGGCGCGGCGGGCTCCCCGAGGTCGATTGGGGCGACCGTAACCCGAATTCCATGTTGGGTTTGCAGTTCGTTGGCGAGCCGGTTCAGTTTCTCGCCGCTGCGCGCGACCAGAACCAGGTTGTAGTGATCTTGCGCGAACAGCCTGGCCAGTTCGTATCCGATGCCGCCCGAAGCTCCGGTGATGAGCGCGGTTTGCGGCGAAGTGGTGGCGGAAGAGGTCTGCGAAGCGGGCTTGGGAGCGGGCGTCGAACCATTCATGGGAGTCAGCAACCTGGCGCGTCGATCGTCTTATGGAATTCTAACCTCAGCTGGTTGGAGGTGTGCAACGCAACGCAACTCCTTCCTGCGGACTGCGGACGTTGCAGCCCTCGCAGCGTGCCAGTCGTTACTTCGGTTTGACTCCTTGTCAAACATTCATTGCCTGCACGAGCTACCTGCCATACAACCAACGGAGACAAAAAAGCAACTAACGCAAGCCGCAATTTTGCCGATTAGGAATTCAGGACAGGTAAGAGCGATGGCCGCTTCAACAAACGCAGTTTCCCTCCAGAGATTTTCTCCTCAGATCCTATGTGGCTTGAGTTTCTGCATCTTTGTCGGTGCAGCCAGCCCGGTCCTCGCTCAAGGCAGCCTTGACGACGTCCACGTAGGCGCGGCGACTGTGGCCGTGGCGAAAGCGGACTACTCCCCGGACTTGGCTCTCGCTGCGCGGGCCCCGCGGATCCGCACGAACGTGGATCTGGTGCTGGTGCCGGTGAGCGTCACCGACGGGATGCAACGGCTGGTGACCGGCCTCGACCAGGAAAATTTTCAGGTGTTCGAAGGCAAGAAGTCTTTGCCCATCAAGCACTTCTCGAGCGAAGACGCTCCCATTTCGGTCGGTATTCTGGTCGACGCCAGCGGCAGCATGAAGAACAAGATGGATCGTGTGCTGGAGGCTGTGAACCAGTTTTGCGAGGCGTCCAACCCCGGGGACGAGTTCTTTATGATCACGTTCTCCGATGAGCCGCATCTGGCCAGCGATTTCACCAGCGTCCCCGAAGATTTGCAGAGGGAACTGCTGTTTGAACACCCGAAGGGGCAGACTTCGCTGCTCGACGCCATCTACATGGGGATTGGCAAGATGCGGCAAGCCAAGTACAACAAGAAAGCCCTGCTCATCGTTTCCGATGGAGGCGACAACCACAGCCGCTACGGCGAACGGGAAGTAAAAGCGGTGGTGAAGGAATCCGATGTGATGGTCTACGCCATTGGCACCTTTGACCGCTACGTGCCAACTACCGAAGAAATGCTGGGGCCGGCTCTGCTGGCCGATGTGGCGGAAACCACGGGCGGACGAGCTTTCGTGCTGGAAGATCCGCGGGAGATGCCGAAGGTCGCGCATCGCATTGGGGTCGAACTCCGGACCCAGTACGTGCTGGGCTATCGTCCCGAGCACGGGCCCCACGATGGCAAATGGCACAAGATCAGCGTCAGGCTGAAGCTGCCGAAACAGCTGGCATTCCTGCGCGTTCGCGCGAAGGCGGGATACTACGCCAGCGCGGAATAAGAAGGGCGCAAGCTAGAACGCCCGCGCCCTTAGTCTTTTTTCCTTTTCGCAGGCTTTACGCGGTCACTAACTCCACGCCGTAGATCGAGTACCACGACGTCGCCGCTTTGAGTTTGCTGTTCACGTTGTTGATGTTCTTCACGCCCTCGGTTTCCAGCCACTTCCGGAATGCCCCCGCGCCTTGCTTGGCATACACGGGGATTCCATCCTTCCACGTCGCGCGGCCGCAGAGCACGCCGTTGAACTTCACACCCGACTCTCCGGCGAGCTCGAGCGTCTCGCTAAACTCGGCATTGCTGACTCCGGCCGAAAGATAGATGAACGGTTTGGTCGCCGCCGCCGCAGCTTTGTGGAACAGGTCGATAGCTTCTTTCTTCGTGTAAGCCTTCTGTCCCCCGAAGCACTGCACGCCCTCGACGAACTTCATGTTCACCGGCACTTCCACCTTGAGAATGTCCACGCCGTAGCGGTCTTTGCTGAATTCGCGCATGCTCTCGGTGACGATGTGCGGTTTCTTCTTGGCATAGTCCAGGCCTTTTTCGTCGGCGCCCTCGTCGTAGCCCACGAACTCCAGGAAAAATGGGACGTCATTGGCGCGGCACTCGTCGCCGATGCGTTCCACCCAGGCGTGCTTGATTTCGTTGACGTGCTTGGGATCGTCGGGCGTGTAGTAGAGCAGAATCTTCACGCAGTCCGCGCCGGCTTCTTTCAGGCGCCGCGCCGACCAGACGTCCAGCAGATCAGGCAAGCGGCCCGGGCCGGTCTTGTCATATCCGGTTTTTTCGTAAGCCAGCAGCAGGCCGGCATTCTTGGCGCGACGCTTGGAAGCGGGCAATCCCCACTCTGGGTCGAGCAGAATAGCGGTGGCGTGCGGGGTGAGAACTTCGGTGACCAGCGTTTTGAATTCTTCCATCATGGCGTCCGAGACTTCGCCGCCTTTTTCCTTGGCCAGCGACTTTTGCAGAGAACCGCGCTGGTCCATGGCAGCGGCCGCAATGACGCCGCGTTCGTTCGAGACTCTCTTGAGACCGGCAAGTTTGCCAGGGGTAAGCTTCATAGGAATCCTCCAATCAGGGCTGATAAAGATGAGTGCTGGATACATTCAATTGTAAACTACGCGGGAGGAAAATCGACGTCGGACCCTGAACCGCAGACGTCAGGATTCTGGTTTCAGGAAGTATCGAGCTTCAAAATTCAGGGGAGATGTCTTAACCACTCAGGGTGGCTCAGCAGCAACGGGAAAGTCAGGCGAAGGACGAACACGACTGCCGCGATCTGGGTGCAAGCGATCGAGTTGTGTGCGCGATGCGAGATGGGACGAACTCGTGTCGGCGGTTTGGAGTGGTATAGTGGCATGACCGCTGTAAATTCCAACGCGAGTCACAAAAGCACAGAATAGAGCGAGCCGGTTCCGGCGAACTGCTCCAACCAATCACAGAAGGGAACTGCCGTTATGGCCATTGCCACCATTAACCCCGCCACGGGCGAAGTCGTGCAGACGTTTCAGGCGCTCACCACGGAGCAGATCGAAAGCAAACTGCAGCTCGCGGTTTCGGCCTTTCGCGCCGAGCGCAAAACTCCCTTTGCGGAACGCGCCAAGCGGATGATGAAGGCCGCGGAAATTCTGGAACGCGACCGCGAGCGCTTCGGCCGCTTGATGACGCTGGAAATGGGCAAGCCGCTCAAGGCCGCGATCGCTGAGGCGGCGAAATGTGCCACCGCCTGCCGTTACTACGCTGAAAATGCGGAAAAGCTTCTGGCCGACGAAGTGGTCGAGACCGGCGCCAAGAAAAGTTTTGTGCGCTATCTCCCGCTTGGTCCGATTCTGGCCGTGATGCCCTGGAATTTTCCCTTCTGGCAGGTGATGCGGTTTGCAGCCCCGGCGCTGATGGCGGGCAATGTCGGGTTGCTGAAGCATGCGTCGAATGTGCCGCAATGCGCAATCGCACTGGAGAAGATTTTCCGCGATGCCGGTTTCCCCGAAGGTGTTTTCCAGACGCTGCTCATCGGGTCTGGGCAAGTCGATGCGCTGTTAAATGATCCGCGCGTGGTCGCGGCCACGCTCACGGGAAGTGAGCAGGCCGGGATCCAGGTAGGAATTGGAGCGGCGAAGCGCATCAAGAAAGTTGTACTGGAACTCGGTGGCAGCGATCCGTTCATCGTGATGCCCAGCGCCGATCTAGACGCAGCCGTGGCCACGGCCGTGGAGGCGCGCGTCATCAACAACGGGCAATCGTGCATCGCTGCCAAACGGTTTATCGTCGCCGCTCCGATTGCCGACGAATTCGAGCGGAAGTTCGTTGCCCGCATGCAGGGCCTGCGGGTGGGCGATCCCTTCGACGAGAAGACTGAACTCGGTCCGCTGGCCACGCCCGATGCGGTTACCACACTCGATGCCGACGTGCAGAAGACAGTGCAGGCAGGAGCAAAAGTCCTGACCGGTGGACATCCTCTGAAACGCCTGGGAAATTACTACGCGCCCACGGTGTTGACGAACATTCCCAAAGATTCCCCCGCGTACGGGGAAGAATTCTTCGGCCCGGTGGCGTCAATCTTTCGCGCGAAAGATCAGGACGAGGCGATCCGCATTGCCAACGACGTTCGCTTCGGCCTGGGCGCGAGCGCCTGGACGAACGATGAAAAAGAACGCGAGCGCTTCATCAACGAACTTGAGGCAGGCATGGTCTTCATTAATAAGATGGTCGCCTCCGATACGCGCATTCCGTTCGGCGGCGTCAAGCAGTCCGGCCACGGGCGGGAACTGGGAGCGGTCGGCATCCGCGAGTTCATGAACGCCAAGACGGTTTGGATCGCGTAGGCCGGTTGTCAGTTAAGTTAATTCTCGATGCGTGTATGGCCTGTTTTGCGACAGTCATCGTGCTTCGGACCTTTGACATACAAACGGAGTCTCCCGGCCGAGTTCCCCGGAAGACTCCTCGGTTCCGCGGTGCTCACCTTGGTGGGGCGTGCCGGCTCTGCGGCGGCCTGCGTGTCAGTGCCGCTTCTGTGTCTCTTCGCCGAGGATGGCGAAGTACTTCTCTTTGTCCTCTTTCGCCAGATTTGACTCGGCTCGCGTCGTGAGCAACTCGCGACCCTTCCCCTGGGTCGGCGACAAAACTTGTGCCAGGAAACAGCGGTCGCGGTAGCAGCGAAAGATGATTCCGCCATTATCGCCGCCGGAACGGCCTGAGATGTCAATTGCTAACACCTTGGCGACGATTTTGCCCTCAGCGTCCTCGATGTCGACTTGATGGGGCTTGGCAATCATTCTGTAGTCGCCAGCGGGCAACGTCTTTTCCAGCACGGTGAAGTTGAATGGAATCTTTGCCTGAACGTTCCACGACTGAGCGTGAGCCGGAACCATGGCCAGTGCGACTGCCCAGCAGAAGCTTGCAAAGATCAGAGTTTGCTTATTCATAGAAGTTCTCCCTTTTCTTGATTTGCCGGCTGGATTGGAACCGCCGAGCTTGTCCGCATTCCGCGGCGAACGCGCCCACTTTCGCTCGCGACGCCGGGCAGAACAATGGAAGGGCGATGGTTTGTTTCAGGAACGAATGTGGCCGGCTAAGCCATTGAAAAGAAGGGAGAACAAACAGAATATGAACCGAGACGTCTAAATAGGTGGAAGCTGCCATCGGGTGCAAGCTTTCAAGATCATAGGAGTGAAGCGGGTGGCCGAGCCAGCGACGAACCCCAGAATCGTCCACTTCGGGCTCTTCGAGCTCGACCTGAATGCTCGCGAGCTGCGCAAGTCCGGCGTAAGGATCAGGCTGCAGGAGCAGCCTTTTCAGATTCTTGCCATGCTGCTGGAGCGCCCGAGTGAAATCGTCACCCGGGAGGAATTGCAGAGGCGGCTTTGGCCCCAGGACACGTTCGTCGATTTCGATCTCAGCCTGAACAGCGCGGTCAAGAAACTACGGCAGGCGCTGGGAGACGATTCCGAAAATCCTCGGTTTGTCGAAACCCTCTACCGCCGGGGCTATCGATTCATCGGCCCCCTAAATGGAGCTGCGAACTCTGATGCCGAACTGATGGAGTTGGTGCAGACGCCGACATCGGCGGCACCTCTTGAGCCGGTCCAAGTCCAGACAACGCTTCCGCGTCCGATTCCCAAAAGACGTTCCCTTGTCTATGGGGCGGTCGCGTTGCTTCTCATCTTGGCTGCGCTGGTTGCCTATCGCCTCATTCCTTCTCAGCCACCGCGAGTCCTGGGATTTACCCAGATCACGCACGATGGTCTCTCCAAGCTTGGGGGTTTCAGCGGCGGCAGGCGCGTGATCTTCAGCGACGGCGAGCGCCTTTACTTTCCCGAGCTGCAAGGTGATCACTTCGTGGTGAGTCAGGTGTCGGTTGCGGGTGGTGAGACCAGCACACTGCCGACGCCTTTCGCGAACGTCATGATCGGCGGCATCACGCCCAACGGGTCGGCCCTGGTCGTATTTCCGTTTCAAGGAACAAGCGAAGGAGTCGAAACGTGGTCTCTGCCATTGCCAAGTGGACCGCCTCGTCGAATGGGCGACCCTCGCGCGGGCTCCGTAGCTTGGTCGCCCGATGGAACCGAGGTGGTCTTCTCCGAGGGCTCGGAAATCTATGCCGCAAAGAGTGACTTCAGCGATCCCCGTAAGCTCGTCACTGCGGAGAACCCGGTCTATGACCTTCGCTTTTCTCCCGACGGGGGCAGGCTTCGCTTTTTCATTGTCGATCCAAGGAATGGTTCCAGTTCGATCTGGGAGGTCGCGCGCAACGGAAATGGCTTGAGGCCCCTGCTTCCCGGTTGGAACAGCAATCCCCGTGAGTGCTGCGGCACTTGGACTCCCGACGGAAGGTACTTCCTGTTCGAGAGCTCTCGCGATGGACGGAACAGCGTGTGGGCGCTGGCGGAGAAATCCTCGTGGCTGGCGGGAACGGCTAAGCCTGTGCAATTGACTAACGGTCCGCTGGACTTCGCATCGCCCATGGTGAGCGAAGATGGCAAGCGGATTTTTGCCATCGGCTCCCAGCCCCGGTGCGAGTTGGTGCGTTACGACGGCAAGTCCGGCTTTGCACCGTATCTGGATGGCGGATCGGTAAGCGACCTGGCGTTTTCTGGGGACGGAAAATGGGTCGCGTACGTATCGGTCCCCGAAGGCCAGCTTTGGCGCAGCCGGGTTGACGGCAGCGAAAGGCTGCAACTCACGTCCGAGGGAATGTCTGCGGCCCTGCCACGATGGTCTCCTGACGGAAAAGAAATCACTTTCATGGGTACAAACCGGAAGACAGACTGGCTGGCCTATTTGATTTCCAGCGATGGGACGGGCCTGCGGGAGCTGATCCCCGGCGTAAGCGCCGGATACGATCCCGGATGGTCGCCTGATGGCAGGTCCATCGTGTTGACACTCAACCAGGCGGGTGACCCTAGCATAAGCATTCATGACGAAGGACCGGGGATTGCCATTTACGATCTGGAAACGAAAACAATCTCTCCGCTGCCGGGGGCTGGGCAGTTGTTCTCCCCTCACTGGTCCCCAGATGGACGCTACATTGCCGCCCTTACGAACGACTCGCTGAAGCTGATGCTGTTCGACCAGGTCAGCCAGGAGTGGCAGGAGTTGGTGAGCCTCCCGATCGGATATCCCAGCTGGTCGCACGACGGTCAGTATTTATATTTTGATACGACCTTGACCGGCGATGCCGCCTTCTTTCGCGTGCGTATCTCGGATCGCAAGCTGGAACGCCTGTTCAGCCTGAAGGGAGTCCGGCGTTACTGGGGCGAATTTGGCCCGTGGACAGGTTTGGCACCCGATGACTCACCGTTAGTGGCCCGCGACACCAGCAGTCAGGAAATCTACGCGCTAGACTGGCAGGCCCCGTAAGAGGAGCTTGCCTCGCTTCGAGTGCGACGATAGTAGTGTGAGAGCGAGCTTACCCGCATTGGACGCGACCGCCGAATACAGCAGTTTAGAACATCGGCTTGATTGGTGAAGAATCTCGATAGAAGCACTCATGTTCCGATTGGTTTCGAACACCTCACGTGTGAGCCGAATCTAAAGAAGTCGAAATTTGAGCGCTACGGCCTGTTAGCGACAATCAAGTCATCGCTCAAGTCATCGCTGGTTAGAATGTCAGGGCGGGGTCTGTGATGTAGCTACGTGGGATTGCTCGCGCGGTCGTGCCATGTGGATCGAAATTTTCGTCTCTGTCATCGTTCTGCTGATTGTCGCGTTCGTATGGCGATTTGTGTCCCGTGTGTGGACATCTCATGAACCGATAGAACCAGCGGGCAACGCGGGTATTCTTGCTGGCCTCCACCCCCGTCCGACTCTGAACTCGGGAGCAGTGGCGTTAGATGAACCTGACGACGAATTGGACAGTGATTCTGATGTGTGCCTTGACGCCGCTAGACACTCACGACCATCGCACAAATCGCGAAAGCAAGAGCACCTTGGAACCTAAACCCGACTGAATTGCTGGCAAATATCGCGTCAATACACTCAATGACCAGCGGTCAAAACGCGCTATCGCCTGTTTTGAACACTTGTGAGCCGAGCACTACGAAATAATCACTGATGTGTCATCAGAATGCTGAAAGAAAATCGCTAGTTCGCGTCAGCCACGTCGCGAAGCAAACTCATAAGATATTCGAAGAACTTGTCTGGGCTGAGTTGACCTCGCTCTGTGGACAGCACAGGGCTAGTGACTGCTCCTTCGACCTCAAACCTCCAAGGCCTCTTTGGAAAGCCGCGTTTATTCGGATTGTCAATTTGTGCGGAAATCGTATCGCCATCTATACCGACGTTCAGAATGAAACCTTTATATCCGTACACTCGCTTGTGAACGTCTCCGTTGATCACGCGTGCTCCATGCTTCTTTGAGAATTCTTCGAAGGGGATCACATCTGTTAGAGACGTGATCCTTTTCCACACCACTGATATTGGTGTGTCGTTGACTAGATCAGTCATCTAGAAAACCTCCCCAGTCGTCGCTTGCGGCTCTCGCTCTCGTCGTACACAGTTCGCGCCCTTCCAGCATAGCAGGCGATTTCGCTAGTTCATTTAAGGAATTAATCCCGGGGAAGGGGATTCTGAGTGTAACGGCCTGTGGGTGTTGAAAAAGTCACGTCGATTAGCGGGATGAGATTCGGCAAAAGCATGTTAGAAGAAAGTGATCTTACCCATGCTCTGTTGGATTCTCATCATCGGAGGACTGCTGATCATGATGGGGCAACACGACCGCTCCGAAGCGCTGTTCTATTACTTCCGCCTGGACGATCAGATTCCCGAGACTCACCTGCTGCGGCTGATCGATAAGCACATCAGCTTTGCCTTCGTGCGGGAAAAGCTGAGAGAGAGTTACAGCGAGACAGGCCGCCCGTCCATCGATCCCGAGCTTCTGCTGCGCATCCTTTTGATCGGCTACTTATATGGCATCAGCAGCGAACGCAAACTGGTGGAGGAACTGCGCATGCATCTGGCGTGGCGCTGGTTCACCGGCCTGGGCTTCGATCAGGAGATCCCGCATCACTCCACTTTCTCGAAAAACCGGCATGGACGGTTTCAGGAATCGAAGCTGTTCGAGGAACTGTTTGAGCAGATCGTGCGGCAGTGTGTGGAAGTGGGACTGGTGCAGGGCAGGCACCTGTCGGTCGATGGCAGTTTCGTGGAGGCGAATGCCAGCAAGGAAAGCCGCATCCCGCGCGAGCAGTTAGCGGAAGCGGCGCAAGTGAACCAAACCGCGCGCCAGTACTTGGTGGAACTGGAGCACCAGAACCCCACCACCGAAGAACCAGTGCATCAGCAAGACCAAGTGTCGACCACGGATCCCGATGCGACCTACGCCACCAAGGGTGGGATACCGGCCCGGATGGGGTACTACGACAACTATCTGATCGACAATCACAGTTGCGTAATCGTGGGGGTACAAGCAACGGCGGCGCGCATGAGCCAGGAGACCGTCGCCGCACAAGACATGCTCACTCGCTTCACACAATGGCAAGGACGAGAGCCAGAATCGGTAGCAGCCGACACGACCTACGGGAACGGGGAGTTCTTGCAATGGTTGGCAGATCGAAGCATCACTCCGTATATGCGAACCCGCGACAGTGCTCTGAGAAAGAACAATCCCGGCTATGGCCCGGAGCGATTTACCTATCAGCCCGAGAGCAATACCTACCGTTGTCCCGCAGGAGAGCAACTGAACTACGTGGGGCTCAACGTTCGCAATCGAGCCCATGCCTATATCGGCAGCGCGAAACGCTGCGGGGGATGCTCACAAAAAGCACAATGCACGACTGGACGATACAAGTATCTCGCCATTCACATTCATGAGTCGGTACGACAACGGGCGCGGGAGTTGGCGCAAACGCCCGAGTTCGCGAAGGCACAACGACAAAGAAAGAAGGTGGAAGCCCTGTTCGCGGAACTCAAGAACCAGATCGGGCTGCGCCGCCTGCGGCTACGACGCATGAAGTTCGTTCGGGAGCAGTTCTGGCTTGCGGCAACGGCTCAGAACATCAAGCGACTGGTGCGCTTCCTCAGGCAGCAAGCAACACCGCTGGCTGTCAGCAACTAGAAACCCGTGAAAAACCTGCCAGTCCCCTACATCACGCCGCAACACAGCCGCGCGATCAGTGACTTTTTCAACACCCACGCCTGTTATCAACAGTCATTGAGCGTTTCCGCCAGCGGAGTGTACCAACTGTAGCTGCTTCCAGCCGACCTCCGTCCCGTTGCGTGCAAATACCAGAACTGTGAAGTGATTCATTCGCCCAATCGAAGCTGGCGCGATGATCAGGCCGCGCTCATCGTCAACTTGAAAGGTTGCGGGATTGATGCCCTGACCGAAACCAATGATTTGTGCAGGATTGGGGTCGTTCGGTACGCCACTGCCGAAGAATAGCGTGTACTTCGTGCCAGTGCTGCGGCGCGTCACGTCGCTGCGCTCCGCACTTCGGCGCAACAACCGGAACTTGACCTGTTGTCCTTCGATGAGCTGCGCAGGTGTAGAGCAGCATGTGGCGGTGCTCATTCCCTGTAGCGACGGTGCTTCAACAGCAAAATCGAGGGTTGGTCCTGGACCTTCCGCAAGCAGGGAGAAGCTCACCATGCCCCATAGCGGGCCGTTAATCGCGGACACCATTACACTCTCCTTGGGTTCGCCCCAAGTGCCAACGGCGGTTACTTTGCCGTCAGGCTCAACTACGGCCATACTCTCGAAGGTAGTTAGGAAGTGGGTGCTTTCCGGGTGGTCGAGCGGTTTGCGGCCTAGCCACGTCCTCTTGGTGATGGACAGTTGCACGGTCTCACCCATGTGCAAGGTGGAATGCGATGCTGAGAGGCTAAGCGGAGAGATTCTCAAACGTAACCACAAAGCCGAGCCCACAAGCAGCAAGACTGCGGCGATCCAAAAGATACGGCGCATAAACCCTGGAATCCGCTCACGCTCACTCGCGCAATTGTTGAAAAAATCCTAATTGCGCTCAAAACCCCTAAAGGCAGGCTCGAAAGTCTTCAAGTAGACGATTCAGGTCGTAGAGGTTGTCATCAGGATAGTACGCCACTGCATCGCAGAGTCTGACCAAACCAGCGCTAGCTGCCAACACACAGGCACATTCCTTCATGTCACCGCCCCACCGAAACGAAATACACCAGTCTCGAGCGCCTACGATCTTTGCCAGTTCCGTTGATCCTTGCAACTGGGCATCTGATGGTTCCGAATAAATTTCGAATCCTGATTTCAGACCTTTAATCTCGGAGGGTGAGAAGCCCGTGTCATGGATGGGATCGAGATCGGGAGATAACCGCAACGGTAGGGCTAGAGAATCGACCGCAGCCCGCCAAGAGGCTCGATCTGGCACTCTTCGCTTCTCCACGAAAACATGCATTTCGAGGGACATGGTTTTCCCAAGGGAAGATTGTACGGTAATCCGTCGATTGGTGATAAATCGCGATTGTGCTCATCTGGCAGGGCACTTGAGCGCTATCGCCTGTTAGCCTCATTTGACCCGCGATCGCTCGTTCCGCGCTATCATGGCAGCTTCCCCTATGAAGCGCGACGACATGATTTCGTCCCTGAAAAGCATCTTCGTGCCAGCTCTCAGAGAACGTGGATTCAAGGGATCACTGCCCCACTTTAGACGACCGACGTCGGATCGGATCGACCTTATAACGATTCAGTTCGACCGCTGGGGTGGGGGATTTGTGATCGAGGTTTCCAAGTGCGCCCCGGAAGGCATAACAATGCCCTGGGGTAAACATATCGTTCCTAGTCGCGTGAGAGCATGGGATGTGTATCCTCCGCACAGGCCGCGGCTCGGAGCTCCACGGCTCGGAGAGGATGGGCACTGGTTCAGATTTGACGACGGAACGCCCACCGACAAAGCTGCAAAACTCGCTGTGTCTTACCTTGAAGAAGCGGAGGAGTGGTGGACGCAGAGTGAAACATGGTGGAAGAAGGTGAGCGATTAGATGGCGTAACATCTTAGGGCCCTATCGACAAGTGCGCCGGCGCGAGAGTTTTGCGGGGATACCAAGTGTTTCCCGCCGGCGCACTTGCGATAGGGGGATGTGGAGGAAGCCGCTGGCGCGGCGGACGCGGGGGAGCTATGGGTTTTGCTTGGGCGATTCGAGATTTGTTCTCCCGCTCCAGGGATTGACTGAGAGGGTAAGTGAGTTCGGCAGACGGCTGAACATCAGTTTGCAAGCGAGAGGGTAAGGGATTTTCAGGATGCTGAGCGCTGAACTGCGACGAACCGAAGCAAGCAGAGACACGACCGGCGAAAGAGCAGGAACTCTTGAAGTGTGGAGCGGAATGGACCGACGATCAGGAAGAATCAAAGGTTGGATTCCTTAATGTTAGTGTCCAGACAGTAAGTGCCGACAGTCTTTCGACAAGGATCATGGGTGTGGCGCATTTTGGACAACGGAAACAGGAGAGCCGGGTGGAGGTGGAACCGGTTGCGCGGAACTGAGGCTCTGGGTTGTCCAGCAGGAGTTGCTGGCAGAGGGGCAAGAGTGTGGCCCGCCGGCGATTGGCCAGGAAACCGAAAGAGCGGATGCGAACAAAGCCGCGGGGCAGGACGTGGAGCAGGAAGCGGCGCAAGAACTCCTGCGCAGTGAGCGTCATGATTCTCTTCTTATTTCCGTGGGCATAATCCTTCCAGCGGAAAGTAACCTGATCGTGCTCGAAAGCGACGAGGCGGTGGTTGGTGATGGCCACGCGATGGGTGTAGCGGGCGAGGTAGCCGAGCACATGATGAGGCCCGCCAAAGGGTGGCTTGGCATAGACCACCCAGTTCTGGCGGAAGAGTCGACGCAAGAAGGAGCGGAAAGCCTTGTCGTTTTCGAGCGGCTTGAGAGATCCGGCAAAGGTGAGTTGGTGCTGCTGGAACCGTCGCTTTAAGCCGGCGACGAACTTGCCGCGGAAGACGCGGCTGAGCACGTGGACAGGAAGAAAGAATGGATAGCGGGGATGGATCCAGCGGGTTCGGTCGGGTGAGAGGCCGCCGGCGGGAATGAGGCAGTGGACGTGGGGATGAGCGAGCAGGTTCTGTCCCCAGGTATGGAGTACAGAGAGGAATCCGATCTCGGCTCCGAGATGTTTGGGTTCGGCGGCTACTTCCAGAAGGGTTTCGGCACTGGCGCGGAACAAGAGGTCATAGAGGACCCGCTTGTTCTGCAGGACGAGTTGGGAGAGTTGGTGGGGAAGGGTGAAGACAACATGGATGTAGGCGACCGCCAGGAGTTCGTTCTGGCGAGCCGCGACCCATTTATCGCGGGCTCCGCATTGGCATTTTGGGCAATGCCGATTGCGGCAGCTAATGGAGAGATCCCCATTAGCTGCCTTATGGAGAGTAATTTGTATTGGGGAGTCCGATTGCAGTGAGGCGTGCAGCAAAGGCCACACGCCCCTTTGACTCTCCATTAAGACTTGGTCTTCAACAATGCAATCAACTTGTCCGGAGGCCGAAAGGATCCCCGCCGCAGATGTGGCGGTACGATAGCCTCGATGGCTTCCAGTTTCTCGGTAGGATCGGCTCGCGTATAGACCTCAGTAGTCGCAAGATTACTGTGCCCCAACCAGAGCGAGACCTTACGGATATCCTGTGTTGCTTGGAGTACGATCATCGCGCAGGTGTGTCTCAGCACGTGCGGCGAGAGCTGCTTTTTCATCAACGATGGACACGTCTGACTCGCCGTCTCTGCATGATGCTGCAGCAGGTATGCGAATCCCCAACGGCTCATCGTCCCCCCTCGCGCGTTGACGAACAACTCGGGTGTAGCGACCGTTCCACGCACAGCCAACCAAGCACGGACTGCCGTGGCCGTCGTTTTCCAAAGAGGTAGTGCCCGTTCTCGACGACCTTTACCATGAACTAGAATGCTCATCGAGGACAGATCGAGATGCTCAGTGCGCAGGCCTATCAGTTCCGATACTCGGAGGCCACCTGCGACGGCGAGGTGCAACATGGCCCGGTCGCGGATCCCCGCGCGCGTTGCCGGATCGGGTGCATCAAGCAAGGCTCGCACTTCCTCCTGTCCCATATAAGGAACTAAACGAGTGTTGGTCTTCTTGTAAGGAATGGTCAGGACACGGCGAATCTGTTCCAGTGCGGTTGGTTGGCGATGTTCAAGGAAGTGAAAGAAAGAGCGGATGGCTGCCAAGCGGATGTTTCTTGTTTCCGGTGAGTTCCGACGAACATCCTCTAGACTTTGGAGAAAGGTGCTGATCAGTTCGGCATCCAACCGTTCCAGCATCAATGCCGATGGAGCCAACTTGAGCCTCTTTGCCGCGAACTCGAACAGGAGTTGGAAGCTGTAGGCGTACGAGTCACAGGTGTGCTGGCTGGCGCCTCGATGATGGCCAAGATGCTCGCGCAGAAATGCCTCGATGTGCGGTGCGATGGGGTTCATGGTCGCCCTCCGCAAAGAAAGGTTTCTCCGGCAAGAGCGATGTCGCGCAGCAGTTCGGGTGTGGTTTCCAGATACCAATACGTAGCATCGATGTTGACATGCCCCATGTAAGTCGCTAAGGCCAACATATGTCGGCCGACGCGTTGACGGCCAGTTGGGCTTGCCTCCAGCGCTCTGACCACAAATGTGTGACGAATGTGATGCAGTCGATGGCGGCGACCGCCAGACGGCGCAAGGCCTGCGGTTTTAAAGAGTCTTTGGAATATTCTGTAAACATCGCAATATCGCAGTGGCCGACCATTCTCATCGATGAACACGTTCTGACCGAGGGAACACGTTTGTCGACGACGCTTCAAGTAACGTTCTATGTGAGCCACAGCCGTAGGGTGTAGTGGCACCAGACGAGTTTTTTGGAATTTGGTTTTGCGGATCAGCAGCCCGCGGGGTGTGATATCGGAGAACTGCAGCGCTAACGCCTCAGAGATCCGAAGACCAGTTGCGGCAAGCAGGCCAATCAAAGTCGCGAAGACCTGCGGTTGTAACGAGTCCGGTGGCCCGAGTTGCAAGGCGGCTTCGAGCAAGCGATTGATCTCCTCGCGCGAATAGATGTGGGGTACGGGGCGTCGCTTGTGGTACCCAAAATGACGCGCGGGCGGCGTTTCGTGTCGGCTGTCTTCAGCACACATATAGCGAGCAAAACGGCAGACCGCTTTCAGCCGCGCGTCTCGTTGTGCTACCGACACGGTGCGACTGGCCCAATCGATTGCTGTTGCCGTGCGAATGTGGGTCTCACGTCGCGCAGCAGCGAAGCGCGCGAAACTGTGCAATAGATAGTACGCATTCTTGAGTTCAAATCCCGCCGCGTGCCGCGCGGCGAGGTAGTTCTTCACGGCGCGGGTCATTAGTTCACCTCCGGCCACGGCTGGGCGACTTGTTCAAGCAATACGACGTCCACCTTGGCGTAGTACGCCGTCATATCGATGCTGCGATGACGCAGAACCAAACCGATCTGATCGAGGGGAACGCCATGCCGCAGCATCTCCGTGGCAGCGGTATGACGCAGCAGATGGGCGCCTTTAGCCGGGGATTTAACACCGGCGCGCCACATGGCGCGTTTAACCACACAGGAAATGCAATGGGAGGTGACAAACGGCTTGAACGGGGCGATGTTGCGAAGAAAGACCCGATCCGTAAGGTCGACTTGAGGACGACACTCCAGATAGCGAAGCAGTGCATCACCGGCATCTTGGGGCAGTGGCAGCCGTACTTCAAAGCGTCCTTTGCCCATGACTCGCAGCGTACCGTTGTTCCATTCGATGTCCGTAAGGCGAAGCTGAGTTAGATCACCAGCGCGAAGCCCAAGACGAGCCAAGAGAAGGATAATGGCGCGATCGCGCAGGCGGCCGATGGAACTGCCGTCACAGGCGTTAATGATCCGGTCCACTTCCTCTGCTGCGAGGCATTGTGGCAGCGTTGCCAAGCGCCAATGCGCCAATGCTGGAACTGCTTGATCGAGATGGGCTGGGCATTCGCCTCGGAAGCTGAGATAACGCAAGAAAACCCGTACAGCTGTGATCAGTTGTTGAGCGGTGCTTCTGCCGCATTGAGTGGCCCGCTTGAGCACGAACTTTCGCACGCCTTGAGCGTTCCAATGCCGCGTATCCGTACCCAAAGCCTCGATTAGTTCGCCGGCGCCGCGACAGTATTGCTTCAGCGTTGGCTCTGCTGCGCCGCGGTGCTTTTGGAACCAATCACGAAAAGAGATAACAAGTTCCGGCACCACCTTCTGAACATCTGGGGTTGAGGGGCGTCGAGAAACACCTCTTACCACCAGATAGCTGTGGAAATGGTGCACTCCAAAACGAGTGTGATGGTCAGTTCTTCCACCGTTCGATGAAGGGCAGTGGCAGCGTGACAGGTGGCGACGAAATGCTTGCAAACTACGCGCGTCGAGACCGGCTAAGTCGCCGCCGTTGCATTGCAGAAACTGGCCCAGGTGCGCCGCATTGCGCAGGTAACGGATCGCACTTGCCTTCGAGTACCCCGCCTTTTTGAGAGCGTCGGCAAAGCCGTCGATATATGGCCCACTGGGACCAGAGCGTAAGCGACGAAGGGTTTTGGGTGCGGAAAAGTACGTCTCCAACATGATGTCCTCCTTGTGATTGGCCAGAAATGGCCGCATCACGATAACAAGAAGACGTCATCATTATGGAGAGTCAGCAGAGCATTGAAATCCTGTTTAAGCAGACAGAACGTGACACCACGCTGATCGGACTCCCCAATACAAATTACTCTCCATAAGGCAACTGTTGAACGAGATGGCGCGATAGCCGCAGCGAGGGCACTGGTCACGGTGCCCGCCCAGAGCCGCCGTGCGACAGCGTGCGATGGCACGGAGGACTTTGCGGTGGGCGCTGTGGATCCAGCGGAAATTATTCTCGATGAAGCGCTCGCCTTGGGCGCGAACGATGTCGGCCACCTCGAAGAGGGGCCGAGTCATTATTTCTTAAGCCTCCGTGAACGTGGGACGGCGTCGAGGCTGGTAACTTCCAGCGCATCGAGCGGGTTGGGAATCGCCTGGAGATGCTTGTGCGAGAGATGCAGGTAGACCAGAGTGTGCTCGAGCCTGGCATGCCCAAGCAGAAACTGAATGGTAGGGAGATCGGCACCGGCTTCCAGCATGTGAGTCGCACAGCTGTGCCTCAGAGAATGAGAGAATGCGGACTCAGGTGTTTGGTGATGCCCGCGGCTCGAGCATGCTGACATGCCAACCACACCACGTTCGGAGTGATGGGCACGTCGGCGCGCACTCCTTTCACCATCCCCGGAAACAAAAAGGTCGTGGGCTGCATCCAGCGCCAGTAAACGCGCAGGGTCTCGAGCAGTTTGGGACTCAAAGGTACATCCCGGTCACGGCGGCCCTTGCCTTGGTGAATCCGAATCATCATGCGCTTGCTGTCGATGTCCTCAACCTTCAAACGGCAGAGTTCGGAACGCCGCATGGCCGTGGAATATAGGGTCATGAGGAGAGTGCGGTGATAGAGATTCCGAGCCCCGTCGATCAGCCGGCTCACCTCTTCTGGACTGAGCACCGTCGGCAACCGCTTCGGGCATTTGGGGAAGGGGATGAACTCGGATAGAAAATGGCGACGCAGCGTCTTGATGAAGAAGAAGCGCAAGGCGGAGGCATGGGACGCCACGCTGGCGGCGGTCAACTTCCGCGTGTGAAACAGGTTCGCCTGATACTGCCGGATCTGTTCCGGCCCGAGCTTATCCGGGGACCGGTGAAAATACTGGGCAAAATCGCGGACGATCCGAAGGTAGAGTTTTGCGGTACGATGGGAATAATTACGGCGCTGGAGTTCTTCCAGCATCTTTTGGCGTAGTTGGGTCACAGGGACCTCCTTTTTCTGTGGCCCAACTTACTTCTTCCTTCAATCCCTCCTCAACTGCTGATCTTCGAGCACGCGGTAGCGTCCGCCGCGCCAGCGGCTTCGTCCACATCTCGATTACACTCACCTTCGCGTAAGCCGCGTGGAGTGTCAGTTATCTCTGAATATTTCTGGCGGGCGTTCAGGGTCCGGCTGTGTCAGGAAGGCATGCTCATGCTGTGCCCATTTTGCGAGCACGATACCCACAAGGCCAGAAACTACTACCCCAACTCTTAAGGCAATTTCTAATGCATGTGGTAAGCGGAATTTCGCATCGATGAGTCCCAGCACAAAAGCCAAGCCGATCAGGCCGAAGGCAACTTTGTATCGTCGGCGATTGGACCGCATCAGGTCCGCGTCGGCACCTTCTGCGATTTCAAGTCGTCGTTTCTGCCATCTTTCAACCCACCCCGGCATGCCGCACATTCTATCGCGACAGCCAGTTGGCGTAACATCTTAGGGCCCTATCGCAAGTGCGCCGGCGGGAAACACTTGGTATCCCCGCAAAACTCTCGCGCCGGCGCACTTGTCGATAGGGCCCTAAGATGTTGAACGCTTGCGCGTTGAGTGGCGCTGGCTGTGTCTAGAGCCAATGGCGTTGGTTGCCAGAAACGCATTTGCAGACTTGTTTCTACGCGATGCATCGGGACAGGTATATTGCCTTGATGTTGCAATCGGAAAGCTAACGAAAGTGGCGGATTCCGAAAGGCGGTTTCGTGAACTGGCAACGACCCCCGAAAAAGAGGAAGAATGGTTTGCCGCAGCAGATGAAGAGGCGGCCTTGGCCAAAGGATTAGCACCGGACACTACTCAGTGCATCGGCTTTAGCGTGCCACTTGTCTTCGCAGAAAGTGGCTCTCCGGATGCACCATACGTTGCTGACCTGTACGAACACGTCTCGTTCCTTGGGGATTTAAATCACCAAATCGCAGAGCTACCCGACGGAGCAAAGGTGCGTCTCGTGATTGCACCGAAGCCCTGACCCTGCTTGTCGCTGCCCAAATTGGCGAACAATCTCGATTTCACGCAGTAGCCCAAAGGTCTGCCGATGTCAGTCATTATCGTCTTTCCAGATGGAACGGATTGGTTCAAGGCCAACTGGGTATTTCGGCAACTCGCACAGGACGTTTCCGACCGCTACAGCAGCGACGCAGAAGTCTGCAAGGCAGTGGAAGTGGCCGAAGCTCTGGGTGCGTTGGACTTGAAAAAAATGAATGACGGGCTGCGCGCACGCGTCATCGAGGCACTTACGACTGTGGCGAGGGACACTATCAAAGGCATTATCGCTGGGTGGAGACCGCGCGACGCGAAAGAGCACGCACTGTACTGCGAGGCGGTTTCAGAATTGGCGAAATGCCTTAAACGCCAAGACAATACCGGCGCGTCATCCGGCTAACTCTTGAGAAATCGCGATAGCACTCGTTGGCGGACGTTTGAGTGAACACCAGACTCGAGGCCTGATCTTCAGCCCAGCGGGAGCAGCGATCCGGCGCGTTTCGCGACTATTGCCGTAGCGTCAGCCCGCTCAACAGCGCCTGCTGTTTGGCAATCAGCGACTGTGCGCCTTGCTTCGCCAGCACAATCATCTTCGCGAACTGCTGATCGTCGAAAACCTGGTGCTCGGCGGTGGCCTGCACCTCGACCAGTTTGTGGCCGGCCGTCATGACGAAGTTCATGTCCACGTCCGCGCGCGAGTCTTCTTCGTAGCACAGGTCGAGCAGGATTTCTCCGTCCACTATTCCCACGCTGACAGCAGCCACAAAATCCTTCAACGGTACCGAGGTCAGCGTTCCCGCATCCACCAATTTTTCCAAAGCCAGTCCCAGTGCAACGAAGGCCCCGGTGATCGAGGCGGTACGCGTGCCGCCGTCGGCCTGGATCACGTCGCAGTCAATCCAGATGGTGCGCTCGCCGAGGCGTGTGAGATCAGTCACGGCACGCAGCGAGCGTCCGATCAGGCGCTGGATTTCGTGCGTGCGTCCGCTCGGTCGGCCCTTGCTGACTTCACGCGGCGTGCGGGTCAGCGTGGAGCGGGGAAGCATGGCGTATTCGCTGGAAATCCATCCTTTGCCCGAGTTGCGCATGAACGCCGGCACAGTTTCTTCGATCGACGCGGTGCAGATGACGCGGGTATTGCCAACCTCGATGAGGACAGAGCCTTCGGCCGTGGAAATAAAGTCAGGAGTAATAACCACGGGACGAAGCTGGTCAGGCGAGCGATTATCCGAGCGAAAGAACATGTGGCGATTGTAAATGAAGCCCGCTCTGCACTCTTTGGCTCAACGGCTGTGTGGAGTGGGCACTCTTACCCGCTTGCCGGCAGCACCGAGAAGCTAGCTAGCAGGAAAGGCAATTTCTGTACTTGACAACAGATATATCTAAAGATATACATAACGATAGAACTACTGGTAATGCTACAAACAAAAGTAGCAAGAAAAGATTGGAGGAAGTTGGTTTATGGATCGAGCATGTGGAAGTTGGTGGAAGGGCGGAATGGCCGCTCCTTTTATGGGCGGCGGGTTTCCCTGGGGCCGCGGAGGCCGCTGGGGCCGTTTCTTTGGTCCAGGAGAAATCCGTTTGGCGTTGCTGTCGATGCTGGAGGCCGGCCCGAAACACGGCTACGAACTGATGAAAGAACTAGAGGCGAAGTCGGGCGGGATTTACAAGGCGAGCGCCGGGGCGGTGTATCCGGCGCTGCAGCAACTGGAAGATGAAGGGCTGGTGACTTCAGACCAGGCGGCAGGGAAGCGCACTTACTCGCTGACCGATGGCGGTCGGCAGGAACTGCAGCGCGAAGCCGAGACCGTAAAGAAAATCTGGCAGCGCGCAGAGCAAGCCGGAGATTGGGCACCGTGGATTGAGGAGGGCGCGGAGGTGATGCGTCCGGCAGCGGCAGTCATGAAAGCGGCGCTGAGAGCCGCAACTCGTGGCTCTCACGATGCTGGGAAAATCGCTAAGATCCGCGAGATCCTGGAACGGGCAAAACAGGAAATCGACGCGCTCGAAAAACAGTAACGCAAAGAAAAAAGAAATAGGGAACGAATCGCCGGCTCAGATCGCGGCCAGGGCTTGATCGAGATCGTCGAGAATGTCCTGAATATCCTCGATCCCTACCGAAATGCGGACCAGGCCATCGGTGAGTCCGATGGCTTTGCGTCCCTTCTCACCCAGCGCTGCGTGCGTCATGGTTGCGGGATGGGAGATCAGCGACTCCACTCCCCCCAGCGATTCGGCGAGCGAGCACACGCGTACCGCCTTCAGCATTTTGTTGGCGTTTTTCAGCGAGCCGGTTTCAAACGTAATCATCGACCCGAACCCGCTCATCTGCCGCTTGGCCAAAGCGTGCTGCGGATGATCGGGCAGTCCGGGATAAAGCACCTGCTTCACTTTCTTATGCTTCGACAAAAAATCCGCGACGATGCGGCCGTTGCGGTCGTGAATTTCCATGCGCGCGGCCAGAGTCTTTACCCCGCGCAGCACCAGCCAGCACTCAAAGGGAGACAGAATCGCCCCCGCGGCTTTTTGCAGGAATGCCAGCTTGTCGGCCTGCTCCTGTGTCGTGCACACCACGACGCCGCCGATCCCGTCGCTGTGTCCATTCAGAAATTTCGTGGTGGAGTGGATGACCATGTCGGCGCCCAGCGCAATCGGCTGCTGGAAATATGGCGAAAGAAACGTGTTATCGACCACAAGCTGGACTTTCCGCGCGCGGCAGATGTGGCTGATCGCAGCCAGATCGCTGATCTGCATCAGGGGATTGGTCGGTGACTCCGCATACACCATCCGCGTATTTTTGCGGATCGCCCGTTCCACGTTCTTCTCGTCCGAAGTATCGACGTAGGAAAACTCCAGCCCGAAGTTGGTCAGCACCTGGTTGAATAGCCGCGGCACACCGCCGTAGAGATCATGTCCGCAGACCACGTGGTCGCCAGACTTCAGCGTGCTTGTGATGGCGTTGATCGCCGCCATGCCGCTGGCAAAAACCTTGGCTGCAACTCCGCCTTCGAGCGCCGCCAGATTCTGTTCGAGACGGTCGCGCGTGGGATTGGAAACCCGTGAATACTCGTAGCCTTTGTTCTCCCCGATCCCTTGCTGCACATAAGTGGAAGTGGGATAGATGGAAACGGACACCGCGCCGGTTAATGGATCCGGCTCCTGTCCAGAGTGAATGGCGCGTGTGGCGAAACCGGGCTGTTTCTTGCTTTTCATATTGGCTGGCATTCGTTCAACACTACAATCGTGATCTTCGTATTCTTAATCTTGAGGTGTTTGTCTGCAGTGAGCTTACGCGTTAAATCCCGCCCTCGAAAATCTTCTTCGACAAATATCGCTCGGCCGAATCCGGAATGATGGTCGCCACGCGCTTTCCCGCTCCTAACCGCCTCGCGACCTGAAGCGACGCGAATACTGCCGCCCCGCCGCTCGACCCGGCGAGCACGCCTTCGATCGCTGCCAGCTTCTTGACCGTGGCGAATGCGTCGTCATCGTTCACCATGATGATTTCGTCACAAACTGAAGCATCAAATGTCTTCGGGATGAAGCTCACGCCAATGCCCTCCACTTTGTGCGGACCCGGTTCGCCTCCGGCCAGGATCGAGCCCTGCGTTTCCACCGCGACCGCCCGCACCCCCGGCGCGTGCTCCTTCATATAGCGTGCGATGCCGCTAAAAGTTCCGCAGGTACCGCATCCGAAAACGACGGCATCCACTCTCCCGTCCAGCTGTTCGAACATTTCGACCGCGGTGGTCGCGTAGTGGTAATCGGGATTGGCCAGATTTTCGAATTGCCCCGCCATGAAGGCGTTGGGGTCACCAGCAACCAATTCTTTGCCGCGGCGGATGGCGCTCGCCATGCCTTCCGCGTCAGGCGTGCGCGTAACTTCT
>Ga0209006_10000104_pt1 | contig 89457 bp, 73 predicted proteins | sample JacPin_JW_Ref_O2_FD_188567 | JGI IMG/M metagenome (GOLD analysis project Ga0209006, IMG submission 188567) | Forest soil microbial communities from Algoma, Ontario, Canada - Jack Pine, Ontario site 1_JW_Ref_O2 (SPAdes) (version 2) | ecosystem: Environmental > Terrestrial > Soil > Boreal... | reverse complement strand
CTGCTTTCCGGAGAGGTGCGTGAGTGGTTGAAACGATCCGCCTCGAAAGCGGACATACCTTAACGGGTATCGTGGGTTCAAATCCCACCCTCTCCGCCAGACTTCCTGAACCTCGAAAGAGGCCCCTGGAGTGAAACTAAGCTGTTCTTGATGCTGTCGTACCCGACAAACCTGATTGTTTGACGTCTTCACCAGGCACAATCTCGTCCTACGGCGAAGGCTATTCAATGGGGAAACGGGTGCTGGTCGCAGACGATCACGAAATTGTACGGAAGATGGTGTGCTCCCTGTTTACAGCTCAAGGCTTTGAAGTCTCCACTGCTGAAAACGGCGCGCAAGCTGTGGAGAAAGCTCAGGAGCTACATCCGCATTTAGTCGTACTGGATATGGCAATGCCAGTGATGAATGGACTGGAGGCAGCCCGGAAGTTGAAAACATTAATGCCGTCCTTACCCTTGCTGATGTTTACCAACAATAAAGGCGCGATAGTGGAGCAAGAGGCAAAAGCAGCCGGTATTGCCGCAGTCGTATCCAAGTCAGAATCTGCTGAGCAGTTGATCGCTTACGCCAACGCGCTTCTTGCGACGACTAAGCGATCAGGTGTCCTATGAGGAAGATGTCAATGGCAATTGGGCCACGACATTTGTTGCCACCCCCCGTTAGAATTGATCTTGAACGTTCCGCTCAAAAACAACGTAGTCTTCCTCTCGGTCGAACGTGTGCAGCCCTGCTGATGACATGATTGTGCGGTCCGTTTTTTGTACGACAGCGCAACATTCGCCGACACACCGCGCACCGGGTAACAGTCTTATTCGACAGGTTGCAACACCAACAACGATAGCGCAGGCATGGGCATTTCAAAATCTACCCGCACTTGTCCCCCCTGGTCGGGAATTAAGTCCGCCGATTCTCCCATCGTTTGCAGATCGTCATGCTGATGAAGATCGACGAGTTGTGCATTATCCGGCCACTTGGGTTTGCCCATTGCCTCCCACTCCCCGTAAACATTGCTATGCGCGTTATCGATTCGGAAGTGACGCAGGCGGAGTTTTTTCCCGGGTAAGAGGCCGGTCAAACTGAGCGAAACATGTCTGGTGAGGGATGCATTGCCATCTGCAAATATCTGGTCATTCGTAACATTGCTGAGCAGCACTTGCACATTGCCGTGATCGTCGTGCGTGGCCCATCCGGTGACAATCCCTCCAAACCCGTCACCTTCCCCTTCCAATGCAACTCGGCGAGTGCCCAACTGATGGAGCAGGTAGTAAGCCCAGTAGCGAGGCTTTCGAACGCCATCGATACCGATGAGGCCGGTGCCGCCATAGAAAAAACTTCGTGGTTCGCCAAAATAGTCGCTCACTGTCCAATAGCTGATGGACGCGACTTGATCGATACTTTCCTGCAGATTGTGCGCAATCCACGCGGCACCATATGGCATGTCATTCACCGGATCGAAGAGGAATTGTCTGACCCCCCATTCGGTGTAGTAGACCGGCAGGTTCGGCAGCCCATACCGTTGTAGGAGCGGCGCCCAGTTGGCCGTCGGTTGCTGGTAAATGTGCACATCAAGAAAATCCAGCGGAACGCTGGTGCCGCCCGTAGCGTAGTTCTGAGTAGTGACATGCTTCAGAAATGGTTCGACAAAGAAAGTGTATTGCGTAACCGGACCACCAACACGCAGCTTGGTATCGACGGACTTCAGCGCTTCCGCGGCATAGTCATACAGTTTGAAATAGTCCTCGGCGTTCCCGCTCCAGTAACAAACCATTCCCCCCATGCAGACATCCGGCTGGTTCCAGACTGCAAAAGGCCACGATTCGACTTCGTCCCGTCCATATCTTTCTATCAAATGGCTTGCCAGGGCGCGGACCAGAGCACTCCACTTGGCGTAATCTTTCGGAGGAGAAATGTAATACTCGCCCATGGGAAAATACTTGCTTGGCTTTCTGGTTACGTCCGAAGCCAAGGCCTTGGGCATAAACGTCAGCTGCACATAAGGCTTTACCCCATCTGATCGCAATATGTCATAGACCTTATCAATCCCTGACCAATCGTAGACTGCGTTGCCGGAAGAGTCTTCACGATAAACGCCGAGAGTGTCATCCAGAATGCCGTGTGCTGCGACATACTGTATTCCCAACTGATCGTGTGCCGTTTTGATGCTTTGGCGCAGGCCATCACCGGCGGCCTTCAGATGCTCCCCAATGTCTCCTTTGGTCAGATAGCTGAGGTTTTCGGATCCCGTCATTACTTCCCATTTGTGTTGAAGCGGACCAACGTCTCGGGAAGCATCCACCCGGATACTTATAGCCGGTTCCTTCACCTCGGCAGGTATTTGGAACTGCACTGGCGTGGAGGACGAAGTCCAACCGCTTCCGTCCGTGGCCCGGACTTGATAATAGTAGGTACTTCCGCCCTGGATGTTCGTGTCCACAAAGGGCGGATGGGGAAGACGCCCATAATTCTCGCCCGTGGGAACAAACCTGCTCACAAAGTGATAACCAAATACCGGAAAACGAGTCCACGTTCTGCCCCATGGTGATCCCGCGACAATGAAGTCTCGGTCTGGCTTGTCGCTTCTCAGGACCTGGTAGCCCGTGGCACCTTCGACTTCATTCCAATTTATGTTGACCAGCCCTCGTCCGGAAGTAACCGTGACTTGAGACACAGGAACCAGAAGTTTTGATTCTCGAGGTTGAGGAATCGTGGAATATCTCAGCCAGAGCGCCCCCGAAATTGCCACAGCGATAATCAGCACCAGAATAGCGGCCACACCACGCAGGATATTTTTTAGGATCCTTGGAAGCTTCACCCGTTTCTCCTCAATCACCCAACCTTTTCACAGACTTGGTTGATCTAAAACTTTTCCACCTTGGAGACATTAATCTTCTGTCCTTCGACCTCACCTGTGATCTTGGCTTTCTGCCCCGCCAATTGATCAACCTCCTGCCAATGTCCCTCAAGCACAAACACTTGATCCTCTGTGATAAGAGCGTACTTTGAGCCCAACCTCGCCACGCATTCTCGCGTGCATTGGGCATCACTCATCCCGCGCATCATGCTGTGTTCGCGTCCGCAAGTAATGTCTCCCACAATACCGACTAAGCTTTTCGTCGTGCCGGCAGCAAAGGAGCTGGCAGCAAGGCCCAGAAGAAGAAATGCGCTAAGCGAGACAACAATCCTCAATACAGCTCGAAGCTTCACTCTCATTCGACTCTTCCTTCTACTCACTCTCTTCTACTCACTCTCGGCATTCTTAATTACGAAAATACCTCTTCCCTCAGTGCCGCCATAGATCGCCATGGGATGAGATCGGCCAATGGCCAAAGACAAAACGTACTCTTGGTCGCCGCTTCCGATCTGGGACCAGGTATTCCCGCTACTCTTGCTCCGAAAAATCCCGTGATCCGTTCCGGCATAAAGCACACCGGATTGAGAATCCATCTCCAGCGACAAAATCCATCGCTGGGTTAAGCTGGTCTCAGACCAGCTCTCGCCTCCATTTTCGCTCTTGAACACGCTTCCCGGTTTTGTTTCGTCGCCTGTTCCGGCGTAGAGAGTCTGCGGTTGTTTAGGGTCGATGGTCATAGACCGGACACGATGATCGCTTAGTCCGTTGTTCACCGGAAGCCAGTTCAACCCTCCGTCGATGCTCTTGAAGATGCCGGAATCCGTCCCGGCATAAACCGTCTTTGTACTGGATGAATCCAAAACGATCGTAAATACCGGTTCAACATGTATCGCCTGTTGCACATCACTCGTTTTCGCTCCCAACGTCATGGCATGACTACTCAGGTTTGTCCAATTCTTGCCCCCGTCAATAGTTTTGAGGATTCTGCCGTCCTCCGTTCCCGCATACACAACGCCGGCTGCCTTGGGATCCACTGCTAATGAAAACACCCTCTGCCCGTCGCTGCTGACTTGTTGCCAATTTTTCCCGCCGTCGGAGGTCTTAAAAACCGCCCCGCCAGGCATCAGAAACTGTTTTTCTGCTCCGGCATACAAAGTTTGCGCATCGTTAGGGTCAATCGCCAGCGCTTTCACCACGCGGTTCTCAAGTCCCGCATTCTGCGGAGCCCAGCTCTTTCCTTGGTCCACGCTCTTGTAGACGCCCGCTCCGGCAGTCCCGGCATATATAGTGTTGGTATTTGTGGGATCAGCGACAACTGCGTATACCAATTGGTTAGGCAGATCCCGCTTTAGACTCGTCCAACTTGCTCCCTTATCCTGACTCCAGAAAACGCCGCTACCCAAGGTGCCAGCAAATACGTGCCCGGCGTGATCAGGGCTGACAGCGAGAGACCACACAATTTCATGCTCGACGCCATCATGCGCGTCTTTCCAATGATCGCCTCCATCTGTGCTTTTTAGAACGCCGTGTCCTGTTCCTGCGTAAACAGAGCCTGCCCCGGCACCGTCAACAGCAAGAGCAAATACTGCCACCGAAGGCGCTCCTTCCCCTTGAGCCCACGTTTTGGCATGATCGGAAGTCCTGAACACTCCTGTGCTCGTACCTGCATATACCACGTTTGCATGCGCCGGGTCCGCAGCTAAGGAAAAAATCCGTCGAGTTGCTATTCCAGCCGCCGCTGGGTTCCAACTATCACCGGCATTAGTGGACAGAAGAATGCCTCCGCTCAACGTGCCGGCATAAACAATGTTTGAGTCCACGCGATCAACCAAAAGAGCAGTAACCAATCCTTTCAAGTCGTGGCTCGCTGAAAGCCAGGATTGTCCACCATTGATGCTCTTGTAAATTCCTCCTCCAGCCGTCCCGGCATAAACGACGTCGTGGTGAACGGGGTCTACCGAAATCGACCATACATCGCGATGCGCTAACCCTTGGCTGCTCTCGAACCAGCTTTCACCTCCGTCCGTACTCTTAAACAAGCCGTTCTCTGTACCTGCATAGAGGGTGGTTGGGTTAATCGGATCGATGGTAATTTGTACAACTGTCAGCTCCGTTAGACCACGGTTTGCCACTTGCCAGGTATTTCCACCATCCTTGCTACGAATGATCCCGCCTCCGTGCCAACCGCAATAAATCGTCTTTCCCGACTTGTCAACGGCAATACTGATCGCCCAGCCTCCCGGTGGCCCGATGCTTATCTCCTGTAACGCTCCCGAAGAATATGCAACGATTGACGTCCAAACCACAACTGCAAGCAAGCACCATCGTTGAACCACTCGCATCGCGATTCTCCGCCATTTAAGATTGTTTATACTCGCCAACCGGACATGTAACGGCTTGTGCCGCACATCTTGCTCGTATATCCGTTGGCGCCGGAATAAGTTGTTTGCCACAGCCCCACTCTACTCGCTTGCAGCGCGAATTCTTGCACCACATATTCTTGGTGTCAAGGCGCTTCCCCAGTGCTCAAGGGTTAAATACAAACATTTGGGGTCTTAAAAGTTTAGCGGCGCTCGTGCAGAAGCCTAAATCGGCTGCGGCATCAACTGGCAATACTTACACCGGCCATCGGTCAAAGCAAATGCCTTCTGTCTATGCTTTGCAGCAGCATTGGCAACCCAGATCACAGCCTCAGGACTAGTTGCTGTCAGGTCAGCCACAAGGGCAGGTACAAACCGCATACACATAATTAAATTCCGAAGGCAGATTCTACTGCGTAATGGTTTATGACAAAAAGTTCAGGCAAATTCACAAACACAGAGCTGCCAGACAATGGGCACAGTACGTAATTCACCAATAATTCTTTCTTAAAATACTGTACTACTGAGTGTTACAAACTTCTATTGACACCGCTCTTACAAAAGGTATATAAGTCGACGCACTCGTGCTGGCGCTAACAACACTTAACTCATCTCGCTGACACACTGCACATTGAGTGCTCTAACACTACTTTGGCGAGCAATTAGACAGCTGCAGACGGCCGTCGCAGGTCGTGCCACCGTTGGCACAGTAGATAGAAGATAGCTTTTTCATATTTTGCTCTGACTGTCAGACAAGATTGTCGGCGCCATGGGAGAACCCACTATGAATAACCGTCTCAGCTTGCGAATTGCAATTGCGCTAGTGACCGTAATGGCCAGCACGCTCGCATTAGCAGCTGGGCCTCGACAGCTGACTGGTAAGGTAATCGATGCCGCCAGTGGTCAGCCGTTGCAGAACGCCACTGTGAGGTTAGCCGAACTGGATAAAACCACAACCACGGACGCCGCTGGAGAATTTTCATTTAGTGAGGTCGCAAGCGGGGGCTACCACGTCGAGATATCCGCTAATGACTACTATCCGACGTCAGCTCCTGTTCAGTTTTCGGCAGAGGCAGGGGCCATTTTCGAGTTTACTCTGAACTCGCGGGCGAGCTTGATGAGTACAAATATTGTTACAGTGCTGGGCGAAGAGGAACCGATCAAGGACACCGCACGCAGTATCGGAGTTGTGTCAGGCACGGAAATCCGCGAAACCAAGCAAGTCGGACTGGATGAAGTTCTCAATGCGATTCCCGGAGTGAAGGCTGAAAATCAATCCGGAAGCGAGCAAGTTCGGGTTTCTATCCGCGGACGGGATGTAAGAAATTCTTTTGGCATTATCGGAATCAAGCTTTTAGTGGATGGTATTCCTGAAAGCGATGCTAGCGGAGAAACCCCGGACATTACAGGAATTGACATGGCATCGGCAGACCGGATCGAGGTTGTCAAGGGTCCTATGTCGGCGCGCTATGGAGCAAGCGCGGCCGGCATTGTCAACCTGATTTCCCACGAGGGCGCGGGCCCGCCCGAAATTGACGTCACCAACTATGGGGGCAGTTACGGCTTTGACAGAAATCAGCTGAACCTGGACGGGAGCGCTGGTCTGTTTGATTACGCTGTGGATGGATCACGTACGGTAGAGGATGGATACCGAGACCACTCCGCCTTTTATGCGTATCGAGTCAATTCGCGCTTTGGATTCCGCGTGAGACCGAGCTTGAAAGTGAATGTATTTCTGAAATTCAACCATAGCAATGATGAGTTGCCAGGCCCATTGACCCAGCAGGAATACGCTGCAGATCCAAGCCAGGTCTCGTTTTTGTACGGGCTGTACAACTCTAGCGAAAACATCGCCCGTGCTCAAGGAGGCTTCACAATCGCCAAGGACTTCGGAGATGACAGAGTTTTGTCGGGAATGGTTTTTTCCCGGGTACTGGACTATACGCTTCCCTTGCCATTTATTTATCTTGACGGGCATCGCCCCGAAACGGGCGCGAGCGCAAAATACACCTTTCAAGAGCACTCATCCCCGGTCACCCAGCGTTTTTCATTCGGAGTCGACTATCAGCACGAAGAAGATTTTCTCAAGGACTTCGGTGACAATCCGGGGGGACAAACGACCTTCCTGGAGGCCAATCAAATCAGGCATGTGTACAACCTTGGACTGTATGCTTTTGACGAACTGAGATTCGGAAAGAAGCTGAACGTTACTGCCGGCGTGAACTATTCTCGGCTGAATTTTAACTTCTTCGACGCTTTGGCAGGCGCCACTTCGGGCAGCAAGCTGTTTAACCGGGTCACTTACGAAGTGGGCGCGGCATACCACTTTCGTCCCAATATTTCAGCATATGCCAACGTCAGTTCTGGCCTTGAAACCCCTACCCTGTCGGAGCTTGGAATCGCGCCGTCCGGGGCCACCGGGCTAAATAGCACGCTCAAGCCTGAGCTTTCAACAAGCTACGAAGTCGGCGGATTGTTTAAGCTCTTCGACAGAGCATCTTTTAATGTAGCCTTGTTTCGGACATTAGTTGACAACGAAATTGTTCCGACCGGGGTTGGGTCTCCTCAGGTGTCATTTGATAATGCGGCTAAGACCGCACACAACGGTCTTGAGGCTGCCATGACTGTCTCGCTGTATCGCGATCTGGAGTGGAATGTCGCATACACATACGCAGATTTTTACTACGTGAACTATCTTAACTTGCTCGGTCAAAACGCGAACAGCAAACAGATTCCGGCTCTTCCAAGAAATCATGTGTTTTCTTCGCTGCGATACCACAATCGCCAAGGGTTGGGCGGTGAAATTGGTTATGAATTTGTGGGCAAGATGTTTGCTGATGACCTTAACAGTGTTGTTTCCCCGAAATACAGTACCGCCTACGCCCATGTTTCGTATTCACATTCTCTGGTTTCAAAGCTTGGGATGAAACTATTGTTTGGAATCAATAATTTTAATAACGCAAACTACGTGGCATATGTGGTGCCCAATGGTACATTTGGCGCTTACTTTTACCCAGCGCCCGCAAGAAACTATTTCGGAAGCCTACAACTGAATTGGCGGTTTTCTGGACCTCAGTAAAACCGCTGGCCTCATGAATACGATGGGAAGGGAAGATCGCGTTCACGGCTAACCTTGGATGTTACTTGATGGGGGCCAGCAGCAAGAGCGTAAGCGCCGGCATAGGCAGTTCGAACTCAAGAACTGCATGGCCTTGGGCATCAGCCTTTATCTCGCCAGCCGGATCCAGAGTTTCCAACGCATCTCGATTATGCAACTCCGACAACTGCGCACTGCTCGGCCAATTCGGCCGGCCTATTTTATTCCACGCGTCATACACATTGCTGTGCTCATTATCGACGCGAAAGTGCTCAAAGTGAAAGCTTTTTCCCGGCGCCAAGCCGGCAACTGACAGCGAAATATGCCGGGCGAGAAGTGGATTTCCTTCGGCATCGTTTTGATCGTAAGTGACGTTACTGAGAAGAATGCGGATGCTATTATCGCCGCCAACAGTCGCCCATCCCGTGACAATCCCACCGAAGCCGTCGCCGTCCCCATGCAGAGCGAGTTGATGGGTACCCATCTGGTGAAGCAGGTAGGAAGCCCAAAAGCGAGGCTTACGGACTCCGTCAAGCCCAATCATTCCAAAGCCGCCATGGAAGAACGTTTTCGGGTTCCCTTGTTCTTCGAAGTAGTCACTAGCTGTCCACAAACTAATAAGCGACGCTTGATCGATGCTGTCATGCATGCTGCGAGCGACCCACGCGGCCCCATAGGGCATGTCGTTCACCGGATCGCCGATCTGCTCGCGAACTCCCCATTCAGTATAGTAAACGGGTAAGTGCTCAAGCCCATAACGCTTAAGCATGGGTTGCCAATTCTCAGCGGCTGTTTGGTAGCTGCGCACATCCAAAAAATCCAGAGGAGTGCTTGTACCGCCGGTAGCGTAATTGTGAGTTGTTATGTGCTTCAAAAAACGCTCCACAAAAGCAGAAAATAACGATACCGGTCCACCCACATGTAACTGCGGATCCACCGACTTCAGTGCCTGAGCTGCATAATCGTAGAGACGGAAATAGTCGTCTTCGCTGCCTTGCCAGTAACATACACGTATCATCTTGATACACACATCTGGTTCGTTCCATACTTGGAAGGGCCACGATTCCACTTCTTGTCTTCCATATCGCTGTATGAGGTGGTTTGCAAGGCTGGCTACCAGTGCACTCCACTTGCGGTAGTCCTTCGGCGGGGAGTCATTCGCATAATAAGCGGGATTCCTGTAGAAAACACTTGCGAGCTTCGGATTGGAAGCTAATGCAGAAGGCATGAAGTCCAGTTGTACAAAAGGCTTCAGTCCATCAGCGCGTAATTTGTCATATACCGTGTCGATTCCCGTCCAGTTGTAAATCGGATTTCCGTTTGGATCTTCACGATAAATACCCATATTGTCGTTCAAGATGCTATGAGTTATCACATACCTAATGCCAAGCTCCGTATGGGTCAACTCGTTTCCGCGACGCAATCCTTCTCCAACCTCAGTCAGATTAGAGTTGAGATCGGAATTGAGCATATAGCTCAAGCGTTCTGATCCAACCGCAACTTCCCATATGTGCTGAAGTTCACGGGAGTTTTGTGTGGCATCTACTCCGATATGAACTGTTGGTGCTGTGTGGTTTTCGTTCGGAGGAATGACAATCTGCACTGGCGGAGACGGTTCGGTCCAGCCGGTGCCGTCTGTCGCGCGCACACGATAATAATATCTGTGGCCTACTCGAATATGCGTATCCACAAACGGCGAATGAGGAATTCTTCCGAAATGTGCATCTGGAAATGTGCGAGCCGCCCACCGGTCGAAGATAAGAGACCCGGTCCATTTAAAAGCGCCGTACTTAGAAGACCCAAAGGGCGATCCCGCCACGACGAAATCGCGGTCTGCGTGCTCGCTTCGGAGGACCTGATAACTCATGGCGCCTGGGATCTCGTCCCAACTAATGTTCACTAGCCCTCGACCCGTTATTGCCTGCAGATGTATCGGTGTCTTAAGCAACATGGATTGCGGAAGCGCCGGAGGCGGCGCAAGTCTAAGCCAGGCAAAGTAGCCGGCATTTAAGCCCACAAAGAGGATCAAAAGTGCAAGCATGGTTTTCAGCCCGCGGCGAAACCATTTACGCATGCGCCGATTCTTCACGTTGAACCTCTCTTTGGGGCTGTTCACGCCACTGTGCACAATGTCGTTTACTGAGTGGTACAGTTTCTTATCGTAATCGTTAGTTTTAGTCAAGAACATCTAAGCCGAACGCATCCTTAACTGCCGACTAATTTAATGCCTTAACAACAAGAGCCGCATTGTTACTCATTACTGAGAGGGAATGGCGAAGGGTACTGGACAGAAATGTTACCGTTGACCACGCGGGGCGGTGCAGCCAGAGCCGGTTGCACCAAGAACGAATAAATGTTTCCGTATTGCGCGAAGACCTCTGGCAGAGCCCCATGCTCGAGCTGATCGGCGATTTCATGCGCGCGATCCTCCCAGGGTTCTGAATGACCGGGCCATTGAATCACGATCGAATTCAAACCAAGCTGGAGGAGAGGCGTGGAGATCTCACAGCTGAGATTCTTCCATTTTGCTGTGACCGGAAACCGGAATATTTCTTGGCCGTTCAGCAGAAGCGTCGCCCATTCTTCCGCCGAAGCCAGCGTACGAACACGGCAGACAAGTCTGAGCACCAGCGGCTTCGGTTCGCCACAGACAAAACGAAAATGAGACTCCACTTCGATAGCCCGGTAGTAGCCCAACTCGCCCTGCCATCGAGCGGGAAATTCGCCGAGCGATCCGCAACTGCACGACGGATGCAACAGATCGCAGCCTTGCTCGCGTACACCGTGTTCTTTAATTAACAGCGCCCACGTTTTTTGTTTTGTTCCTGGCAACCTGGGTTCAAGTGCATCAACAATCGTGCTAATTAATTGGAAATCGACTACCTTCTCCGAGGTAGGCGAGGCGAACGAGAAGTACTTTATCGCGGCAGCGCTACCTCCAGCCCTCAACTCATGGAACGAGCGGCACAGGAGTGTCGGAGTCGTGCTGATGTGAAAATCAAGATAGAGTTGAAATGTTTCGGTTATCCGGTTGGAAAGGCGCAAAGCTTCATCGCAGTGATATTGGATAATTTCAGGTGTTTGTCCCCAGCTGGCATTATGCATTGCAGCAAGGAAATGTGCTTCTGCGGCTACTTCGGACGAGATGCTGACAGGCACTCGATTCAGTTCACGCCAACTGTGTTGTGGCAAATTCAATATCGGCAAAAGCTGTTCGGCGGCAGACGCCATCGCAACCCGAATTCCGTCGCTGGTGAGGTGACAGTAATCATGAAAAAGCCGACGGTCGGGTAAATCGCCATCCAGATATTCGGCAAATCGCTGCGGCAAATCTACGAGCGTAATACCCTCACTCGGAGCGAAGTCTCGGACTGCCTTTTGAATAACCGCGAAGCAGCGAGGAGAACGAGTAACTGGCAGGCCAAGAGAAATGTCGCGAGCACGTTCCAAGAGCCGCCGTGCCTCCTCGCGCTCTCCTCGAGAAAGTAAGATATGGGCGAGCAACTCGGTGCTGGCTACCTCGGGCTCGACCGCTAACCTCGCCATTTCCGTTGCAAGGCTGGCTGCCTGGTCCAACTCTCCTTTCGCGAACGCCGCCTCCGCATCGCTCTTAAGCTTGCGCCAACGCCTGGCGTTCTCTGAGCTTGGAATCATGCCAGGTATTGGATACTCATTGCGCCAATCCACGAGATTGAACTCGGGCAGCAGGAAGACGACTGGAATACCACGCTCGCGACTGAGCGCCCCCAGCTTGTGCAAGAAAACCTGTATTGTCTCCCGGGTTCTGCTCTCTATGAAGCGTGTGACCGGCGCCCACCGACGTTCCCACCGTAGAATCCGGGCAATCTCTTCGGGCTCGATAACGGGTGCGGTACCCGGCACATACCAATTGTTGCCGGCCAGCATCACAAAAACGTCGGGATCAAGCGATATGGCTGAGTGAGCCAGAGTAAATAAGCCATCAAGCAATAAGTCACTGCGCGCTAAGTCGATCACCTCTATCGAGTCAGGCCCGGAGACCGATTCGATGATCGTACTCAGCGCCGCGGCAGGATTGAACTTAGGGTCATAAAAAAAGCCACGAGCAACCGATTCGCCCAGCAACACGATTCGCTTCCGTTTATTCTTCGGCTCGATCCGCTCTACGTCAGCCCAGAAAGTCCAGGAATCGTCTCCGGAGCGCCGAATGTAAGCTGTACCCGCGCTTTCCAGTCGAGGCTCCCATATCCCGACTCTTCCCGCGTCGACTTCGTCTTTTGGAAAATGTTCAGACGCGAAGTTACTTCTGCGCCCAAGGCACCCCTCGAACGCATTGGGCAAACTGTCCAGCCGGGATGCCGAGATGACACGAGCCGCAAGTCTCCCGCACGTATGTTTCGTGCTTTCGGAAACACGTTGCATGACGTCGCTCCCTTTAAGTCAGCGCATACACTTTATGGCTGACCTCCCTATGAGGTGAACTTACCGACGCTCGAACAAGGTTCTCACAGTTCTCACTGAGAGTTGAACGATCCAACAGGAAATCCTCCATCACAAGCACATCAATATCTGAGCGTATGAAACACAATAGGGCTTCCACCGGGTTGCAGACTATGGGTTCATCACGCAAGTTAAACGACGTGTTTAACAGAATTGGACAACCACTCCGACTCTCAAATTTCTTCAGTAAACGGTAGAAGCGAGGGTTTGTTGTTGCATTTACCGTCTGGAGCCGTGCACTGCCATCGACATGGGTAATCGCCGGCAAATCAAGCTCAGATATGACCTGGCATGTTTCCAGCATAAAAGGTGAGGCGTGGCCTAGATCAAAGTGCGCGTCAGCCCGCTCCTCCAGAGCCGCTGGAGCAAAAGGACGGAAGGCTTCTCGTTTTTTCACCAACAAGTTTATGCGGGTTCTCATCTCGGGGCGCCTTGGATCAGCAAGAATTGACCGTCCGCCCAGTGCCCGGGGGCCAAATTCCATTCGACCCATAAACCAGGCTACGACCTGCCCGCACAGCAATCGCTCTACGATTTCCTCCAATTGTGCTTCTTCACGACCGCGAAAGTCTTGCGCGCTAAATGGAGTAGAGCAGAGTAATTCATAAATCTCTTCGGAGGAAAAGCTGGGACCGAAAAAAACGTGCGCAAGCGGTCCGCGGCAGGTCCAATCCCCAGTTATTTGCACGTGAACCAATGCCGCCGCGCCCAAAGCCGTTCCCGCATCGCCCGCGGCCGGTTGCACAAATAAATGCTGGAAAGATCCTTCGCGCAAGATTCTCGAGTTCGCCACACAGTTCAATGCGACACCACCAGCCATGCAGAGGTTGTCGCTGCCCACTCGATCATGCAAGTATCTACTCTTCTTGACCAATGTTTCCTCGAGAACCACTTGCAGGCTTTTGGCGATATCTTTGTGAAATTGAACAATCTCGCCCTCAGGCTTGCGTGGTGGATGGCCAAATAAAAGAGGAAGCGCGTCCGAAAACATCCGTTGCGAATTGGTGAAATCAAAATACTGGAGGTCTAGCCGGTACTGACCCTGCTCACCCGGTTCTATCAGCGTTCGCAATTGAGACATATAGGTTGGTTCGCCATAGGGAGCAAGGCCCATTACCTTGTACTCTCCGTCATTGACGGCAAATCCCAGGTAACTAGTCACCGTGCTATAAAGCAAGCCCAGCGAGTCGGGGAAGTGTACCTCTTCGAAAATCTTGATATTCGCCCCACAACCAGATCCATATGTGGTCGTAGCCCATTCGCCAACTCCGTCGACCGTCATGATTGCGGCTTCCCGAAACCCCGAATAATAGAAGGTACTTGCGGCGTGTGCTTCATGATGGCCAACATATTTGATGCTTCCCGCGTAGCCGAGTATTTCCCTGATCTCTCGCTCCGGCCGATGAGACGTTCGCCACAGCAGATGCGCTCTACGCGGGTCCACTTCCGGCAACTCCGTTGAAAGTTGTCTTTCAAGCTTGAGCTGAGGCTGCTCGTAATAAGCTATGCAATCGACGTCATTAATGGTTAGACCGGCTTCTTTCAGGCAGTATCGGAAAGCCGCCTTCGGCAGCGATGCGTCATGCTTTTTCCGGGAAAACCGTTCTTCCTGGGCCGCTGCTGCAATGGCGCCGTCGATGAGCAAAGCGCAGGCAGAGTCGTGATAATACGACGAGAGACCAATGATATTCGGCATGGGGTTCGCTTGGAGGCGCTCAATCGGAAAGGTGAGTCACGGCGACGATCTTGCTTGCGATGCCCAATCCACCGGACATTCGTTCCCCACCCGGAAGATTACGGAAACTGGGGAGCACTGTTGAGCACGTTATATTCATATTCGCTCCCCGCTGTCGGCATCAAACTGCAACCACAATCTGAAATGACGGCCTTGGGCGCGTTCTGGTGTTCCAGTTCGGCCTCAATGGCCTGATGCAAACTGGGCCATGCGGCCCCTGGCATCATGCGTCCGTTGACAAACAAAACCGGCGTTCCGGTCACTCCGAGTTCTGCCGCTTCGCCGATGGAGTGGTTGATCTCTTCCGTCGTCGCTTTGTCCTTGATGCAGGCATCTAGTTGCATCTGGTTTAGGCCCTTGTCCTGCATCGCCTCGGTGATCTTGGCCGACAAATTATCCGACGAAAGATCCGCCTGATGGTCGAATACCCAGTCGTGATAATCCCAGAAAACGGCTGGCTTCTGATGAAAAATGCAGCGGCCTGTGACTGCAGCTTGCATTGCCCACGGGTGCATCCTAGCGATCGGGAAATCTCTAAAGACCACTTGTACTTGCTTGGGGTAGGCCTTCACCAAATCGTTCCGAATAACGCTTGATTCCATCTTACAAAACTGGCATTCAAAGTCGGAAAACATCACAATGACCACCGGTGCATCCGGTCCGCCAAAGCTTGGCTGGTCCTCGACCCGAAGTTTCGAGCGCACCAACTCAAATGGATTCTTTGTCACATCAAGAAGGGAACCGCGAATAATGGTGCGGCGGTCTTTAGCTATATAAAATGTTTCTAACTGCACCGCTTGCTCGAACAAACCGCGAACTCGTACCTCGTCTAACCCTGAAACCGCCGACGGTTTCGGATCGTCAATTTCTACGCGAATCTCCGGCCCCCAAAGTAGCAGGTAACGTGCGTATGCCTCAAAAGATTGCTTGTTGAATTCCGGAGCCCGAGTGTCGCTGCCAAACACATTCACCAGCAGAGCAGCAATCAAGAAGGAGGTTAGGCAGACTATTCTCCACATGGCGAGCATTATAGACACCTCCCGCGATCTTGCAAGACATTCCTGCATCTACTTATATCATCAAGCCGCTAACTTATATAGCCAAGTATGCGTACAGATCCGGCAGATGTTATCCAAATGGATGAATATGTAGATTGACATCATTTCTATCTTGTAATGTATGCCCTGTAAACTTCCGCGCTAATGCACGAAACCGATCGGTTATAGCAAAACGCATGAAACTATGGCCGTACCACATGGGATACAACCCTGGGATCAATGCTTTCGCGCAGAACAGTTGCCGTTTGGCAAGCGCGGGATGCGTAATGTCTTTTAGCAACACGGGCAAGCCGAGTTGTTCGAGGTGTGCGGCGATTGTTAGAAGCATTTCTCTGAGATCATAAGAGGCGCTCGGCTGGATCAGCGAGCAGGCGTTAATCTCCCTGCTCGTAAGGCGCGAAACTGTGTGAAATCCTAAGAACGACGTCTTTTCAAATGTTTCGTCGAGTCCATAAAGAAGCCGGTGGTCGTATGACGTTGAAACTAAATTCGGATCAGCTAACAGTGTTAAGGCTCTTGCCCTATCCCATGGGCGTGACTCAGGAGTGAAAGATAGGCCGACCAAAAGATCCCTAAGCGCGCTTGACAGGGCGGTTTCTGAGAATGGGCTGGCTGCCGCAGCATGCACCGTTTTTGGTCCGTCGCCCCGTTGCCTCACCCCAACCGCGGCGACCACAGGAATCTTGATGTCTGTACGAATGTCAAATAAATGGATCCTATAGTTTTGTGAAGCGCAGGCAGCCCAAACCCATAGCAGTTGAAAAGCGTCTGATTCAACTGAGTCCGGCGTAATCTCCTGGCACGGACGCCTGAGATACCATGTGGTCAAGTACGCATCTCGCTCGATAGCTTCCAGGATCGCAAACAAGGCTGCTTCTTCGAACGATGTTCCCAAAGCGCATCCATTGGTCGTCGGGCGAATGCAGATATTCTCACCGGGAAGTCTTCGGGTGTTGAACCATATTTCCTGCGCTGGAACCAAATATTGTTTGCCCTCTAAAATGCGATCAGCCCATGTCCAATATAACGGCAGCGATGGATTGTAAGCCTGGTGCTTGTGTGTTCTGTTGGGCAATGCTTTGCAAAAGAACATCGACTCTGGATCGATCGCGGAGTCACGGATGGCTGAGTACGGCGCGTAGACAGAAATATCGTCCGGACGCTGAAATATGACCTGGAATCTTTCAATTGCCTCGCACCTTCCAATGTGGCGAGCGGAAGCCGGTCGGACACTATGGCCTCCGCAGATTCCCTCATCAGTTCCTTGAGTCCACGCGACTCGTGACAATGAGCCTGCCAGGGAAGTGTCCGTCACAATCGGTCTCTCATGGCGAACCAGCCCAACGTCAGGAGAAACCAAATCAGCGACCGGCGGAATGGCGCCTGCGCGCAATCCAGAGCCTACTGGGCACTTTTTTAGCCTGAGCGGTAACTGTCGGACGGGCCGCGAACTATGGCTCGCGCTTGCTGCTTCAGGATGAAGCTGAGCCGTGGCTGTCCGAATTTCGGCATCTTTAAAATCGACGATCACAACACTACCGGCGCAGTTTCTCAAAAGCAGAGTGGGAAGAATATCGAGGCAGGCCAGATCGTAAAGGAATACGAACGGCTTGCGAGAAAAATGATCGGCAAAGAGAGCAAATGGCTGGTATGGATAGTCGTCAATAACAAATCTGATGACTGAGTCGATGTGAGGAGCGTCGCGGGTCATCGGGTCGTCGTAAAGGAAGACGCGATGAAGATCAAAAAGTAAGAACCACTCTCGCGTTCTCGAACAAGTATCGAAATCGCGCTGCAAATCAAATCCGAAGAGCGTGTCGACGTTCAGGGAACGGGCCAAATTGTGGCTTGTTAGTGCCTTCAGGTGCTTACAAAAGACCACGAGGCTAGGATGCGACAAAGATGAGCTGAACGAGATAGCCGGGCTTACCCCGGACGACCGACTATGAGTCAACTTCGACATGTGCTGCCCACAATGTTCGTCCCCACACTTGTTGATAAAAACAAAGAAACCTAACTTGCCGTAACTTACTAAGTGTAGCTTCCCTCGCGCGTACTAGTCGCCGAAGGCTTTGTGACTCGATAAACGAATCGAAATCAAAGCCGATTTGAGCGGCTGCGGTTACCTCCGATCCGTAATACGTCTTCCACGTCGCTTTCAATAGGAGGTCTCGAAGTGCCTTCTCCCGAATGATTGAACAGCTTCGGTGCCCCATCGCTTCATAACAAAAGTAACCTTTTTCAGTCGTACTGCATTGACCTTGCAAACAGCTGAATCGCCGGCGAAGCAATTGTTGCAAATACCGCACTTCCAAATGTTCAGACTTCTCTCTTAATACATCGTTAGTTTGAAGGCTATCGCAAGGCTCGTTTCGGCCTTGCGCGTCAAGCTCCAACGCGCGCGCACGAGCATGAAGCAGGGAACCTGCGATTGCGAAACAGCGCATACGGGCTGCCGGGATCTTGATCCGTTCGCGCGTCCGCGAGCGGGAATAGGTTCTGCAAGTAACTGTAAACGCCTTCTTGTTCAAAAACAGCGTCTCCGCTATAAACTCAAGAATAAGTTCCTCGGCCACGCATTGATATCGGACGCCGAACCTCGATATATCAGCGGGAAAAAACCTATGATGAACTCGCAGACAAACGAGGGGCCGTTGGTCAACCTCTAGCATGGTAACCAAATTTAGTCTCTTAGGAATGCTGCCGATGTCGAAGGCGTCGCTGTTCTCGAAATGCAGGAGTTTTAACAGCGAATCGCAGGCCGCAAGGGATTCATAGCAGAGCAAACGTCGCGATGTCTGTTCAGTGGGCCCGTGCAAACTCAGCAGCCAGCGCGCTTGTGCAGTTCGATGTTCCAGTTCCGTGGAGGTAATCGAGAGGTTGGGAGCTCGCTGCGATGTCACCACGTATGTCATATCATGCGATCGTCGCCCAGCCCAAAACAGCTCATGGCCCATCTGTCGCGGGGTGACAAAGAAAAGGTGCCGAACACTGTCTTTCTTTTCACGTATCGGGCCCCCAAGCGATACTAGCGATTGTTTAGGGCGAGCATGTGTTTTAAGACTGCCGAGTGGCAAACTTGCCTGCTGAAATGTGATGCCTCCGGCACTCTGCAGCTTGCGCAAATAATTCCGGCCAGTCACTTGAAGCCGTTGCGGCAGTACCGAGAGCAGTGAGTCTTCTGAATGAGTCCCATTTATATGGGGTTGCAATACACGATGGAGATGGCCAATATTCTCAGCACGGATGGTGACGACGCCACTCCTGTTTACCACATATACCGCGTCATCCGCTGCGATAGTGACGGCGCTGGCACCAAACGCGACATTGCCTTCCATAAATGTGCCTCTGGCCTGCGCCAGGCCATTTGTCGAGTATCGAGCCACCGAAATGCACTATCTGTGACGAGCGCCAAAGCTTAGCAAAGATCTATTGTTCCAGATTAACTAATCGGGTTAGTAGGCGGTGGATCCATTCCCAAAGCAACTTCACCTACGCTTGTCTCCGCATAGTAATCGCTTCCAATTGCTCTCGCAAAGTGGTCAGAATCTCCGGAGCCGAGCGCGCAAGCCGCGATACCTATATCTGTTGCAGCCAGATGTATAGTTTGAAACAATGCTCCCACTTCCAACAGAATCAGACGATACGCGATTGATTCGTACTTCAACGCCGTCCGGCGAAACCGTGCCGAAACTATCAGCAATACGGAGGGATTGCCGGAAAGACCGCCCATACTGTCGCGCGCGTCGGACAAAAGTCGCTGCACTGTAAAATCCAAGCCACGAATCTGCCTCAGGTTATGGTCGACGTCCTGATATGCATACAACCCCGGTACACAGCCATTACACAAACTTATTGCGACATATACGTTCAGAGGGTGAACGCCTTCCCCGCTTGGGTATATTGTTCGAGTAGCAGTGTCATCGCTATCATCAATTATTTTCGTTGTCCTGCACGAACGATACAACAGCTCACTAAGGCAGTCTAAATTTAAGGAACGTAAGCCACAACGCGACCGGCGGTGATCAACAGCGCCGCTTAGGAAGTTATTTTTCTTACCCTGTTGACAAGGTCGTGGTAGGGCAATGATGCGACCATCCCGAACAGGGTGCAATGCCGCCTCGGGCAACACTCGGTTCTTCAACCGGTAAGTTGCCCCAATTGCCTGTCGATTACGTCCCAGCCGGCCCGATGCATGAAACAGCAGGTCGTGGAATTCCCAGTGGGCTAAAGACGATGTCTCTTCTTCCGTGGTGCCGTCATCCTTGACCTGGGTTAACAGTCGAGCTTCGTAACACGCCTCAAGAAATACTCGCAAGGGAGCGCGCTGGGATTCCTCTACTAACATAATCAAAGCTTCCAGTCGTATTGGGCGGCCAAGGACGGCCAACACCCGCATAACGGAAGGGCCCACGATGGGAAGCACCTGATTAGTTAGAGAGCTCTCGATAACGAACCCGCTGTCGCCTATACGCAGCAGCGCAAACCTTGAGAGTCGATAAGTATGTTGCCAATCCAGCATTGCAACGCCTCATTGAGACAGAACACTAAATCTAACAATTACACGTTCTCGGCCTCAGCGTGCAACAGAGACGCTTGTGCAAAACAACTTATTTGCACTAACCTGCTTCTTGACGCAATTCCCACTGCGGACTAAGCTGCGAGCAGTGTGGTTCATATCACCATGACCGGCGTGGTTTTCTAGGCATTTATTCCAGGTACGAAAGATGAGGCCGTGCAGAAAAGCCGCTACTGTCTGCACAAACTATTGTCCTTTTAACGACTGCCATAATGCTGACTAAACGATATCCGAGGCGGCGGTCGACATGAGAGACGGTTTAGTTTGGCATAACTATCATATTTATTATTCCGACCTCAACCGGCTCCTTTTAGAGTGCGTTTATCCTCTCCTTCAAGGCTATGACCAGCGACTCCAACTGTGTTTTTGGGAACGGCATTACGCGCGCGGACCGCACCTCAGGGTTCGAATGCGGGCTGAACAACACATAGTCGACGGCATAGCGGGAGAGTTTGAATCGCAAGTGAAGCGATACCTCATATCTAATCCAAGCGTCCCAATTCCCATTTATTCGCCAGAAAAGGCGAAACTGATGTTGGAAATAGAGGAAGGGGTTGTTGAAGAAGATCTTTCTTATTGTGTTAATCAAATTTTGGCTCATTCCTATCAACGATTGCACCATCATCTCGCTTCGGAAGACGCGGCTGACCTCTTAGAGCACTTTTTGCATGACTCCATGCCATTGATTGTCGCGATATTGCGTTCCTCTCGATCTGTCAAAGAAGAACTGCTGCGCCTTTACTTTGTCCACGCCCTGCTGGTTACAGGCGACTTGCCCAGCGGATGCGTGGCTTACAAGTCTCATTGGGAAGGGTTTGCGGCATTTATGCCGGTACGGCAGGTAGTGTCGCGGATTCGGGACCAGTATGTACGCAGCCAGAGCCTAATTGATGACTTGATGCTGCAAGTTCTTGAAGACTACACGCAAGAGCGCATCGGCCGAGATCCTATTCTTGGCCTGTGGCAAGCTTTGGCAAGCCAATATAAAGCACGGACTTTAGAGGTTCTAAGTCTGGGCCGTCATATCACTCATCAATTTAATTCCGTGGAAGAAGTTCGGGTTTCCCGTAGCCGGCTTCTGGGGAGCATGTTGGAGGACAGCCCGTTCGTCCGGGCACTGTTCAGAGATGATCGCTTCATGGCATCAATTCAATTCCATAACGATTTTCTTTGGCCTCGTGTGTTAACTAATTTGCTTTATCAGGTCGTGGCTGGGGCGGGTCTACCGATGCTCGATAAAATGTCCCTGTGTTATTTTGCTCACCGTGCGGCGGAAACTCGCTGGAACTGTGATCTTACAAACATTCTCGACGACACAATTGAAACAATTGTTAGCAATCATAGTCACCGCTTGTAAGTTAAATGGCATCGTTAGTATTGGCTGCTCATAATTGAATGCTTATTTGTTGTTGCGTCATCTTACCTATCAACGTACAATTCGCGCGAAGGAGATACTATGCGAAACGAAAATGATGTGAGCTTGTTAGAGATTGATCTCAGCGGTTTGGAAATTGGCGAAATTGAAACATTTTTGCAAGAGGGCAGTAAAGGCGTGCCAGAGCTGGCGGCGTCCTGCAGTACCATTTGTAACTATTTCTGCTGCCAAGCTTCATGTAATGCAGGTTGTAGCTAAATTCAGCGCGGCGTCGAAGCTGTCTCGCCTAGATGCCGCGGTTTTCGCCTTCCGATCTTCGCGTACGGCTCCAAACTATATTGTGAATTTAGTGACACTGGTCTGGATGTATCTTCAATTCTGCTGTTCGACATCGAGCCTAGTTCAGACATTGCAGCTTGATGTAGTCGGCTATGCGCGGATCTCCCCGGTGATTTCTTAGGAGCAACGGTTATGCGCATTGTTGGCGACGACTCACTTGCACGCTACCGCGCGGTTCCCTTTGAAAAGTATTCTCTTGGCTGGGAAAAGGAACTGGTCAAGGTGCTGACTGATGAACGGTCTTGCCTTTTACCTCGGGCTACGGTGATGGGCATGGGCCTCTGTCGTGACTTTCAAACTCTTGCACACCACACTAAAAAGCTGTGCAAGATATTTAAGACTCCGGAGAGTCAAACAGCAAGAATAGCGCAAACTCTTTGTGAGCTTGTGGCACAGGGTCTACTTATTAGCGAAGACTGCCTGTACCAGAATATTTCGGCGAGCAAAGGGTCTCCGCAAGCAATTTCTTCCGTAGTCATAATAACTGCTAACCGAGCAGGTCCATGTGGAAATGCCTTAACGAGTTTTGTTGAGAATACAACTCAGTTCTCCCGACAGACCAGCTTCAAGGTAATAGATGACTCTCGTTCTTCCGATTTGCGCACTCCTTATTTAGAAAATATGGCTAGGTGCGCCGGTAGTAACGGGAAACGGGCTTTCTACGCGGGCCGACAAGAAAAGGAGGCGTACATAGCGGAACTGGAAGGTATGGGGATAGAAGCGGCGATAGCGCGGTTTGTTCTTCTTGGTGAGAATGACGATTCTCTGGAAACGATAGGCGCCAACCGAAATTGCGCTTTGTTGGATACGCTCGGAGAATGTATTCTGTCGGTCGATGACGATATGGTTTGCCGTTCTACGCCGCATCCGCACCTTTCTCGCCAACTTCGAATCGCTAGCCACGTTTATCCGCGAGATCTTTGGTTCTTCGAGAACAGGGAGAAAGTGCTTTCTGAAGTGGAATGGCAATCCGTCGATGCACTGCAAGAACATGAAAATATGCTCGGGCATTCCGTGGGAGATTTGCTGCTGGAAAGCAAGAGCCGATCGGGAGTGACCCTGGAAGATACTTGTGATCACGTTCTGGTGGGAATGTTAAGCGGGACCGCAGTAGTGACAGCGACGTTTGGCGGCATTGCCGGCGATTCGGGAGGATGTTTCGCAAAGTGGATGTTAACGTGTTCTGGGCAGACCAGGGTGAATCTCGCGAAATCGAAGCTTGCATACGACGTTGCTATGAGAAGCCGCGAGGTGCTCGGCGTAGCTCCGAGCCCCACGGTCACTCACAATGCTTTCTGTCCTGGTGCTAGCTTCGGTCTTGATAATCGGACCGAGTTGCCCCCGTTTTTTCCGGTATCGAGGGGAGAAGATAGTGTTTTCGGCGTCTTGGCAATGAACTCTTCTCGTGATTGTTACTTTGGACATATTCCTTATGCTTTCCTGCACAACGGGGCCTTAGGCCGTTCCTACCAACCCAAACCTCAGTTTCGGATTGCGGAATTGATGATGTGTCTGATTGCGCCTTGCGCGCTGCCGCCTGGCACCTCCAAAGCAAGCTCTTTCCGACTGATCGGTCAATACCTTGAGGAACTGGCCCATTTGACGGAAAAGGACTTCTGGAATTGCGTATGCCATATGATCCGAGTGCAGCAGGCGACCGGAATGCGCACGTGGCAGGCTACTTTAGATACTTTCGACGATTGTCCAGACCATTGGCGAATGGATCTGCGAGATATGCAGGCTCACCAGGCAGCACTGTTAACAAACCCGGCCAACTTAATACCAAGCGAGTACATCGAGCGCTATCCAGTCGACTTAGCCAAAGCGAAGACCAAGGAACTGGTGCGAAAAACTGGCGAAATGCTGCGCGCATGGCCCGACATTCTCATGGCGGCATCGGAGTTACGGCGTCGATCCGTCCGAATATCAGCTCCCCTAACCGAGCTCACAGTTGCGGCATAAGCTTTCTTTATACGGGTTGATGGGAAGCGTCATCACCGCCTGCTTTGAGTAAGTGCATTTCTGAAGGCATCGTAAATACGCGACATAAAATCTTCGCGATCACTCGATCCCATATTCAGCCGCGCTGTGATCGCTTCACTGCCGTTGCGGATGAAAGGCGGCCTGAATGCGTCCTCAAATCGCTGACTCTGAAAATGCATTGCTGAAGAAGCGATTGCGGCAATCCGACCGATTCGCGTGGACCCTTGACTCTCAGGGAAGAACTATCATCTACGACTTCACAACGCCCGAACGGCACATTCGAGTGTCGGAAACGATTCGCATTCTCATTTCCTGTTTTTCTGGAAACCGCACAGCACCCGTGTCGGCCGTCGTCAATACCTTTGTTCGCCGCTGCGGAACCAGCCTGGGCAAGCAACAACTCGCAACCATACTATCTGCGATTCAAAAACTCGCAAACCTCGGGGTGCTGACTCCGCAACACAAGTCGAGAGGGGTTTATACCCAGGGAATGGCTTCGTATTACGCTCAATCGAGGCAAATTCCCAAAGCTGTAGGTGCCACAATAGTGCGCGCGGGAAAGATTCACCATAAGACAAGGGTGTTGGATATAGGTACTGGCACGGGATCACTAGCTATGCATCTGGCGGAGGCGTCCGCTAACGTGATCGGTATTGATGTATCCCGGCCCTTCCTGACGGTGGCCAGGAACACTGCCAAATCTCGAGGTCTGAAAGCGAAGTTTATTGTTGAAGATGCGAATAAACTGATCTTTCAAGACGCTGAATACGATATCGTGGTAGTTTCACAGGCCTTTCACTGGCTAGACCCTTCCTGGGCAGCGCGCGGGATAAATCACAATTTGCGTCCGAATGGAGAACTATTCGTTCTAGAATCCAAGCCAGTATTAGCCGCCAGACACCCGTTCCGAACACTGTTGGGTTATGGCCGAGAAAGCCATTTGTCAGTGCTCAAAGAATGTGGCCGCCATACAAAGCAATACGTAGGATTATTCTCTCAACTCCAATCGCAGCAGTTTCATCTTGTTCTGACCCAAAACTGGATCTTTCGCCAGAAGCGCCGGTTCGATATGAACTTTGCGCACGCCTATTTCCTCCCTGATCAACTTCGAACAGCCATGGCGAACGAACGATCTCCGCAAACAGCCCTGAAAGAGCTTTTAGCAAAAGAGTCACCCGAAACACTCAGTGGCCACATGTATTGGTTGCTGCTATGTTTTGAAAAAAAAGCCCGATCAATGGAGAAGCAGCCTAAACGAATCCCGATCACGCTGGATATCATCGACATACCAGATGACGACTCATCGACTTGACTATCTCGAGGTATCAGCCGATGTTGATAATTGTAAGTTAGTGTCGACAAAGCATAGCGCGTGGAACAATGGGTAGGTGATAGTGTCGATCAAATGCTTCACAACAAAAGCTACCGCGGCCGAGAGAGGGGCGGACATTTAAGAGACGGCACATCAAGCGACGGAATAAAACTCGGGATTTTTCTTATCTTTGTTGCTTGCTCAAAGGCGAATGCCAGCTTGACCAGGCTTGGTTCACTATAGGCCGTGCCGATGAATGATATTCCCACAGGTAAGCCAAACGAAAAGCCTGCTGGGACACTGATCGTGGGATATCCGGCCATGCCCGCCGGCGTGGGAAAAGGGCTAACCAGATGATCCCCGTTGATTGGGTCCGTCGCCCATGCTGGCGATCCGGTCGGCGCAACGAGCGCTTCAACGTTGAAGCGCTTCAGGGCTGCATCAATACCCTGGTCACGAGATAGCGATAAGCAGGTACGCCGGGCGTCTATGTAGCGGGGATCGTTTAGGTCCGTAGTCGCCTGTGCAATCAAAAAAAGTTCCTGGCCGAAAAATGGCATCTCCTCAGCCGCGTGGAGTTTGTTAAAAGCGATTAGGTCAGATAGCGTTCGCACACTTAGACCGGCACGGGAAGCCAAATAGATTTCGATATTTTTCTTGAGTTCGAAGGAGTGGACGGTTCCTTCGGAATGGTCCTGAGCGATCTGCGCGGCTGTTGGAAGGTCGGCGGGATCGACTATGATAGCGCCCGCCTTTTCCATTGCTTCAATCGCACTGTTGAAAACTGCGTCAGTGGCGCTGTTGAAGCCAGCAAATACCTGGCGAAGAACACCAACGCGTGCCCCGCGAAGGCCATCGGGATCGAGAAACTCCTTGTAGTCGGAAAATGACTTTCCGAGACTTGTTTTTGTTTCGCTGTCTCGCGGATCGATTCCGGTGATTGTGCCAAGCACGATCGCCGCATCAGTCACAGTTCGGGCGTGAACTCCAACCGTGTCATGGGTTGGGCATCCCCCGACCACACCCGCGCGGCTTGTAAGCCCAGTGGTTGGCTTGATGCCGACCACGCCGTTTGCGCTGGCCGGAGAAACAATGGATAAATCCGTCTCAGTTCCGATGGAAGCGGCACAAAGGTTGGCAGCAGTTGCCACCGCCGACCCGGAACTCGACCCGCTCGGGTTGCGGTCAAGCACATAGGGATTGTGAGTCTGACCGCCGACTGCGCTCCAGCCGCTGGTGGCGCGGTAGGAACGGTGGCTGCCCCATTCCGACATATTTGTCTTTCCGAGGATCACGGCGCCGGCGGCACGAAGCTTGGCGGCAACTGTAGCATCCTGGGAAGCTGGCGGGCCCACTAATGCGAGTGAGCCGGATGTCGTCATCATGCGATCGCCTGTGTCGATGCTGCCTTTGAGAAGAATCGGAATTCCGTGGAGCGGACCCCGCATGCCTTTGGCATTCCGCTCTATATCCAAGGCGCGGGCTATGTTAAGAGCGTCAGGGTTAAGTTCCAGAACAGCTCCCAGGCGAGGCCCACTCCGGTCGAGGACTTCGATGCGGTCCAGGTATTTTCCAACGAGCGCTTCGCAAGTTAGGCTGCCAGCAGCCATCGCGGCATGAAGTTGGGAGATCGAGGCTTCATTCACGTCGCCATGCGGGGCGTCCACATAAGTGGAAAACCTGTGGCGTCCGCCAAGAAGGGCACCACCGGCCACCAGCGAACTCAGGCCAAGAAAACTTCTTCGACTAGTGGCGACCTCCACTTCTCTCATCGGCATGCTCCTATATATTGGAATGAAAGTCACCGCTTCTTATTGGACCGTCTTAGCTGTCTCTTTCGCTCGATTTCGCAACTCAGCGAGCAATTTGTTGAGATCGGTGGCCGGTAGCCAGCGACCTCGCACCAGAACGCCGGCAATGTTGTTCGCATTAGAAATGTCTACCAACGGGTCGCCGTCAATCAGAACGAGGTCTGCACGTTTGCCAATCGCCACCGTGCCAGACTCATCAAGCTTGCCAAGAAAGTCAGCGGCGTTGCGAGTCGCCGTGCTGAGCGCCTGATACGGCGTAAGTCCTGCGCCAACGAGTTTTGCAAGCTCTTCATGTAACGAATAGCCGGGAACAACAAATGCATTGGGAGTGTCTGTGCCAGCCAATATCCGATCGCCTCCGCTATTCAGTGCTCCTACAATCTGGCTTCGGGCTTCATCCGACCGCCTCAGCTTTAAAAAATCTAACCTCGAGAATCCACTCAACTGTACCCGGTATAAATCTTCCCAACTCTCCTGGACTGCCGTGGGCACATAGGCCACTTCGGGACTCTGCAGTAAAGCACGCTTCTCTTCCGGGGGGACCCACTTCGACATTGTCACCAGAGTAGGACAGTTCCACACTCCGGCCTCGCCTGTCTCTCGGACGATCCGTTGTAGTTTCGCGCGATCAACAAACGAATACGCAATCATCTGCGAATACCAATCTGTTTTTCCGTACACGGGCGAATCTGCAGTTTCGACCTCGTTGGCGTACCCGTCCAAGTGTTCGACCGACGCTTGTCGGGCGGCAAGCACACCCTTCAATCCAACTGACAATGGTGTGTGTCCAACGACTCTGATGTTCTGCTCCTTGGCAGTCGCGACTATCGCATCGTAGACATCGGCTTTCAAACGGCTATAAACTTTTATGAAATCGTACCCTTCCTGCTTTTGGCTGATTACAAGGTCGCGTGCAACACTGGGTGTATCAGCGACGACGCTCGCTTTCCACATTGGTGGGCTTCCATCGATCACCGGCCCGCTGGTGAAAATCCTCGGACCTAATCTGCCGCTCTCAATTTCTTTTCTGAGTAACAAGTGGTCAGGCGTACCCCACATATTGCGAACAGTAGTCACACCATTTGCAATGAAGAGCGATAGCATCCAGGAGTTAGAGCTTTTCCCCATGTCGCGCTGAAGATGAACATGCATATCGGCGAGACCAGGAATAATGTATTTATTTGCTCCGTCTATCCGGATCGCGTCCGGAGGGATTTCGGTCGTGTCGCTCGGCCCCATCGCGGTAATGCGGTCTCCTCGCACCACCAGCGTCTGTTCCTTCAACACGTGGTTGTAATCCATCGGAACTATAGAGACATGAAGAAACGCAAATGCTGGGTCTGTAGGCCGTTCGGTTCCAGCAAATGAGCGTAGTACTAAGGCTAGAAAGCAAACAGCACGCAAGAGCGAGCTAATACTGCTGACTGTTGATGGCATCCAGAAATCCTATTGCGCAAATGCGAAGCGACAGTAATACAAATCGTTGTAAGCTGGCCATGCATGGTGCTTGTCTTGTTTGTCCGCCACTAACGCTTGCGGCGCTTACGCGACTCCATAACTGCTATTGCATGCAACACAAAAATAACCTGTTGACAAATTTTATGACTGAGAGTAAACAAGGTGCCAGTATCATCTCACATATAACTAGCCGCACTATTTTTAAATCTGTCTGTAGTTGACTCTCAGCTTTCATACGGTATGTTGCGTCACATCCGGTAAAAGCACCTCCGGGACAGTTGTTAACAGTTGCCAGTAGCGTGTTCGGCAGCTCGGAACACTCCGGCGGTGATCCAAAGGAGAGCACCATGGCTAGCCGCATCTCTCGCATGCAAGCTTTTGTTTCCATTCTGTCTGTGCTTATCGCAATCCCCTTGGTTGTCACCATACTGTGGAGTCTTCCGTCAACGCGACCTCAGGGAGCGCCTCAATCGGCCATTGACTATCCTGGGCTGCTTACCGTACACACTGCGGCCGGACCCAATCAGTTGATCATTGCTGATTTGAACTTGGACAAGGTGCCGGATATTGTGACCGCAAATTCCACCGACAACAGCATCTCTTTGGTAAAGGGAATAGGCAACGGCACTTTTCACGATGCCGTAAGGCTGGCCGTCCCGGGACGAACGCCATACTCCGTGACGGCGGCCCGCCTCAACGAAGACGCATATCCCGACCTGGTGACTGCGAACGTAGGCTCGGCTAACCTCTCCGTGTTTATGAGCGATGGCCGTGGCGGATATCGTGACCCCATTAGCGTAGGCACCGATGCCGGCCCGATGTTTGTGGCTGCAGGAGACCTGGATGGCGGCGGTCGCGACGATTTGGCGACTCTTAACGAGCAGCAGGACAATGTAAGTGTCTTCTTTAACAATGCCAAGCATAGTTTCAGCAAAGACTTGTCGCTTCATGTGAATGGGCAAATGCCCGTCGCGATGCTTATCGCGGACGTCAATAATGACGGCAAAAAAGACATCGTTACCGTGAACAACGAGAGCGGTAATGTGTCCGTACTTTTGAATCAGGGCCAACGCAAGTTCTCGGCTTCGCAAGAATTTGCTACCGGAGCAGGACCAGTCGCCATCTGCGCCGCTGATTTTAACGGAGATGGCTCTGTGGACTTGGCGACAGCAAACGAAGCGCCCGAGACCGTCTCGATTTTAATGAATAAGGGGGATGGCACCTTTGCCCGAACCCGGGACTATCCGGTCAAACATCCACTCAGCATTGTTGCCGTCGACGTAAATGGCGACAAGAAAATGGATTTGATCGTGTCCGAGCGAAATAGCAATTTCGTCACAATATTGTTGAACGATGGTAAAGGTTCATTCGCCGAGCCGATTCACGTTGCGTTGTGGGGCGCGCACATAATGTCTTTGGCGGCGGCCGATTTAAACCATGACGGTAAGGCCGACATCGTAGGTGCGGACTTTGTCACGGGTGATGTCGCTATTTTGCTGCAGGGCATACACGTGCCACACGTGCAAAGCGTGGGCCCATCGGCAAAAACAAAGATTCTTACTGAAACAGCGGGCCTGAGCGAGGATCTTCACATCAATTTCAATACGGATCTGGACCCAAAAACGCTAAACCAAGACACGGTCTTCGTTTACGGCGCTATGTCCGGATATCATCGTGCCGATATTTCCTACTCAACAGCCGATCATTCGGTGACCGTTCATCCCAAAGGCTCTCTGAGCCTGAAAGGTAAGCCCGCTAAGTTCCAAACCGGCGAAACAGTTAACGTGATTTTGACCAACAAGATCCGTTCGACTGAGGGCATACCGATGAAATACGGTTACACGGCGACCTTTTCCCTCCAACCTCGAGATGGCACCGGAGACTTCAAGGAAGTTCAACGGATGAACTGCGTGAAGATTCCCGGCCGCTTAAGGGTCGCGGACATGGATAATGACGGCCACGTCGACCTGGTCGCGCTATGCCGGGAAGTGGACAGCGTGCGCCTCCATTTCAACGATGGACATGGACACTTCGAAACGGAAGTTACTCTTCCCACTCGCGGGAATGGACCGTGGGATCTGTGGCCAGCGGATCTAAATCGCGACGGGCTTATGGATATTGCGGTTGTCAACACGTTCACCTCTGATTTGGTGCTGTTCTACAACAAGGGTGGGCGTAAGTTTGAGCCTGTTAAAATTCCTTCGGCAGCCGGACCCATGGGAGTAGTTGCTGCTGATCTAAACGGCGATGGATGGATGGACCTGATTACCGTGATGAAGGGAGTTCCTGAAGTTGAAGTGTATATGAACGACGGCAAGGGAGGTTTCCTCAAGCCTATTTCATATCCAGTCGCTCCCTCGCCATATCACATCACTGCACGTGACATCAATGGCGATGGCGCCGTGGATCTCTTGATGACAAATCTGGAATCAGATCGCGGAACTATTCTGCTAAACAATGGAGATGGGACATTCCGTGCTCCCCAGGAATTCCCGCTTCTGCTGGCCAAGGCTTTGACCGACGATCCGGTCGATGTCAACGAAGACGGCATGCCTGACATGGTTACCGTGAATACCGCCTCCGACGACATTTCAGTGTTTACCAACGAAGGTGGCGGCAAATTCAAAGAGCAGGTCAAGTACGCGGTGGGAGCGTCACCGACTGACCAAATCTTTGGCGACTTCAATGCTGATGGATACCCTGACGTAGCCATCACATTGGACGGAGGCAAAGTTGCGCTTCTTATGAACAACGGAGACGGCACCTTCAAAAAAGGTGCGGAGCTTGAAGTGGGCAAGAATCCTACTTCACCGGTTGCCGCAGATTTTGATGAAAATGGGACGCTCGATCTGGTGGTGGCTAACCAGTATTCCCATGACATCTCAATCTTCATGAACCCGCAGAAAGTAACGCTGGCTAAGAAAAAGTAAGAGCGCAAGGTCTTCTTGCGCAGGGGTGATCGAATGAAATATCTGCGGATTGTTTTAGCCGGGATTCTTCTGGTTTGCGGAGGGCTTGGAGCGGCAGGTGCCGCTCCGCCTTCTACCCCGATCGACTTCACTGAGCCCATCATCATGCCTACGGGGATCAGCCCGTATTTCGTGATTGGCGCCGATTTTAATAAGGATGGTTTTATAGATGTAGCCACGTCCAACACCGTGTCGCACGACATCACGGTCTTCATTAACAAAGGTAACGGCACATTTAAAGAGGGGGTCCGCTATGCGACACATGGGTTCACTCCCTATGCGCTCGCCACGGCGGATATTAATGGGGACGGATACGCGGACATCGTCTGTGGCAATATGTTTTCCGGCGTGATCTCCATTTTTATTAACAAAGGCGATGGAACCTTCGAAGACGCCAAGACAGTTGCAGTCGATGCGGGCCCGATGTTCACGGTTCTGGCCGACTTCAACAATGACGGAAAAATCGATATCGCTACCTGCAACATCGGGCACGACGACATTACGATACTTCTCAATCGCGGCGATATGACCTTTGAGAAGATTGGTCCCTTTAAGACGGGCGGGGTGGTGCCGTATTCGATGGTCGCAGCGGATTTCGATCATGATGGAAAGATAGATCTGGCCACGGGCAACATTTACTCCGCCAACGTCTCGCTGCTTAAAAATCTTGGAAACGGAGTCTTTGCGCCCGCCACTACCTACAAAACCGACTCCCTGACTCAGATTCTTTACGTTGCTGACTTCAACCACGACGGTCTTCCTGACCTGGTTACCGGCAACGGCGGTTCTGACAATGTGTCGGTCTTGATTAATGACGGCCATGGCGGATTTCTTCCTCCCGTCAATTACGCAGTGAAACTTCCGCAGGGAGTAACGGCAGGCGACATAAATAACGATGGGTTTCTCGATATCGCGACGGCGAATCAGAGCGCTAATACCACTTCAATTCTGCTGAATAACGGCGACGGAACTTTTGCTCAGGCGATCGACTTTCCGGTTGGCGGTCTCTACCCGATTGGCGTGATTCTTGCCGATCTGAACAACGATGGCCGCCTCGATCTGGTGACCGCGAACTCGGGAAGTAATAATATTTCGATCTTTCTGAATGGCGTGCGGGTGCCGAAAATCGAGCAGATTAGCCCCGCAAGCGGAGCCGGACTGTCAACGCGCACGCAAGGAGCGCTGCTTACTCCCTGGAAAGTGAAATTTAATACCGACATCGATTCCAAAACCCTCAACGAATCGACGGTGCAAGTCCGGGGCAGTCAGTCCGGAGTACACGCGGTGAAACTTTCCTACGACTCGTCCACTCGCACGCTTGAAATTGCACCGAAGACGAGCGATCCGCAGGCAGCCGTTCCATGTCCGAATTGTGTTTTCCAGTCGGGGGAGGAAGTAAAGCTGCGAATCAGTTCAGGTGTGGAATCCGCACACGGCTTAAGCCTCGCCGGTTACACAGCGACATTTCTAGTGGAGCCGCATTCCGCAGCCATCAATCCGCAGTTGGCGGAGCGAGACTTGGCCTTCAGTTCGTCCAAGCCTCTGAACAACCTGTATGCCGCTGCGCTCCAGGCCGAAGGCAAGGTCGATCTCATCGCGCTTGAAAAAGGCAGCGATAGCATCGCCATTTACTTCAAGGAACAAGATGGGTTCTCCCATGACCCGCTGAGAATCCAGACGGGCAGCTTCGATCCCACTGAAGCCATTGTCGAGGACTTCAATAATGACGGACGCCTGGATATTGCTGTCTTGAGTCACACAGGTACCAGCTTGGCGATTTTTTTCAATGAAGGCAATCGTAAGTTCTCCAAAGCCGTAGCCGTGCAATTGCCGACGGGGTTTACATCTGTGGCTGCCGCGGACTTCAACGCGGATGGCTGGGTCGATCTGGCGCTTACCAGCCCGCAAGGCAGGGAGATCGCCGTGTTGATGAACAAGGGGAATGGCGACTTCGCGCCGCCGATGAATATTCCGGTGGATGCTGCGGTCCTCTCAATTGCGACCGCTGACTTCGATCGAGATGGTCTCGACGATATCGCAGTTTCCAGTCCCGACTCTCACTCCGTCACTGTTTTCCGGAACGATGCGGGAAGGCATTTCTCCAAGAAGCAGGTCATCAATCTCACTGATGAGTCCGGACCCACCATGGTGCTGGCGGCTGATATTAATCTTGATGGCGCGCCGGACCTTGTTGTTCTGGACCCGGAGTCGAACAGTGTAGCTGTGATCAAGAATAATGGCGACGGAACTTTCCAGCCTGCGCAATACTTGCAGGTTAAGGGACAGCCCAAGCAAGCTGTTATTACCGACATAGACGGAGATGGGTGGCCAGACCTGATCGTAACTCACGACAAGGGTGTTGCTGTATTTACGAACCATGCCGGCGCGGGATTTCAGCCGGCCGCGCAACTGGAGATCAGCGATCCCGCGGGGCTTGTGGCTGCCGACGTTGATAACGAAGGAATGCTCAGCATGCTTTTGTATTCTCAAGGAAAAGTACATCAAGTATCGAGCCATAAGCTCGAAGCGAGTATGAGCGTGAAGCAGGGTTCACAATAATCGGGGTGCGGCATAACCCTCCTCGCCGCCGCACGATCACATCATGGGGATCCTTGGTGCACATCGCTTGTTCGGACGACCAGAGCAGCACGGGTTATCTGAGGAATCGGCGCGGGAAAGACGATCGATGAATCGCATCATCGTTACCTTGGCGGTAATTTGTTTGGTTTGTCCTGGGGCGGCGGCCCAGAATATCGATGGGGTTGTCCAGAGTAGTGGCCGGCCATTGCCCGGCGCCGTTGTCAGAATACAGGGGCTGGATCAAAAAGTAGTAACCGGTGCGGACGGGCACTTTGTCATTACTACCAGGGAAGCCCCGAAAGATACCCTCTACATTACGGCTGGGCACGAAGGCTACTACAACAACCGGACCAGAGTGAGCACCGGCCATAATTTGGTAATCAGCCTGGAACAACTTCCTCCCCAGGACAACTACCTGTATTCATGGCAGGATCCCACGCCAGACAAAGCACAGGCTAACAATTGCGGGAATTGCCATAGCGCGATTTATGAACAATGGAAAAAGGACGGACACGCTAACTCGGCCACCGACCCAATGGTTCTTACTCTGTACAACGGTACGGATGTACACGGAAATCGCGACCGGGGTCCCGGATATAAAAGAGACTGGACGGATGAAGGGAACTGTTCGAGTTGTCATGCCCCAATGGCGACTATTAAACGACAGCAGCCGGTAACCCTGACCGAGATTCAAGGTGTGGAATTAAGCGGAGTCGCCTGTGACGTTTGCCATAAAATGAAGGAAGTTCCGGCAGCCCTAGTCTCTCCCAGTCTCACCGATGTGCATTTTCTGCGTCCTCCAACAAGTACCCGGCTAAATTTTGGTCCATTTGACGACAGCACTTTTCCCGACGAGATACCCGACTTTTCTTATTCTCCCCTGTTTAAGGACAGCAGAATGTGCGCTCCCTGTCATGACGGAAAAACCTGGGGAGTGCCGATTTACGAAACTTACAGCGAGTGGAAAGCTGGCCCGTATAGCAAGGCGGGAATTCAATGCCAGGATTGTCATATGAGCGGCACTGGAGAGTATGAACGCTTTGCCGATGCTGACAAAGGCGGAAAAGTCAGGAGCCCTGCACGAATCGGAATTCACCAGAGCCTGGGTAAGAACACGACCGCTTTCCTGCGTAGCGCGGTCAGGATGGAATCGGAATCGGCCATTGACAATGGCTTGCTCAGCATCAAGGTGAGAGTTATGAATGTCGGGGCAGGTCACGATCTTCCCACCGGCCAGCCTATGCGCAATATCTTGTTGCTGGTTTCCGCTGCAGGCGACGACGGAATTCCTCTGACCCTTGTTTCCGGCGAGCGAGTGCCTGCTTGGGGAGGGATCGGGCCGGGTTCCAATAATTATGCTGGACTGCCCGGGAAGGGATTTGCCAAGGTCCTACAAACGCTGAACGAATATCAAAAACCTACGATCATTGCGGGTGAACGGGAAAACGCTGCTGAGTTTCCTGCTCCAGCATGGCGCCGCAGCAAGATATTGTCTGACAACCGAATTCCTCCCAAGAGCGACGATGTGTCAACCTATTTATTCGCCGTCCCAGAGCATTCAAAAGACGTTCACGTAAAAGCTCAGTTGATTTATCGCAAGGCATTCAAACCCCTGGCAGATGTTAAAGGCTGGGACGTGCCGGATGTTGAGTTGATATCGACTAGCAACACTATAAGCGCGCTCGTGCATTAAGTGATGTGCGGATGCGGCATCCCATGACAGTCGCTAATCTAACAAGTTGTCTCGTGGCCGCTGCGTCTTTTTGTTGTTTGTTGTGTTGCGTGGCTGCTTCGGTTGAACTTCATGGAGAGGACGCGGGCGAACCGACTTTTGCAAAAGATATAGCCCCGATTGTTTACACAAAGTGCGCTACGTGCCACCGGCAGGGGCAGGTTTCCCACTTGTCGCTAATGTCGTATGAGGACGTGCGCAAAAGCCTTAGAGAAGTGGTGAATGTTGTAAGCGACGGCTCAATGCCGCCCTGGAAACCCGTAGCCGGTTTCGGCACGTTTCGCAACGCGCGCGGATTGACCTCTGCGGAGGTGTCGTTGTTTCAGCATTGGGCAGCTATAGGAGCACCGCAGGGAGACATCCATAGCTCACCCCAACCACCTACATTCAAAGATGGTTGGCAGTTAGGGGAGCCGGATCTGGTGTTAAAAATGCCAGAGCCGTTTGAGGTTCAAGGCAACGGCGCTGATGTGTTCCGGTGTTTTGTGATACCCATACCACTCGCTACCGATCAATTCGTGGCTGGTTTTGAGTTTCGTCCGGGAAACCCTCATATGTTGCACCACTCGATCCTTTTTCTTGATTCCGCGAAAGCGGCTCGAAGCAAGGTGTCAGGATCATCTGGCGCGGGGTATAGCTGCTTCGGCGGGCCGGGATTTTCTCCCAGCGGCGCCCTGGGCGGTTGGTCTCCCGGTTCGATCCCGACCTTGTATCGCTCAGATGTGGCAAAGTTTGTGAAGAAGGGCACTGATCTCGTCATACAAAATCACTATCACAGCATGGGCGTGGAACGTGATCAGTCGGAAATCGGTATCTACTTTGCCAAATCGGTCCCAAAATATCGTGCTGTTACTATCCCCGTTCTCCAGTACGACCTGGACATACCAGCTGGAGAAGAACAGTACAAGGTTCGCAGTGTTTTTGATGTTCCGGCTGAATTTCAGGTTCTTGGAATAAGTCCACATATGCACTACTTGGGCCACGAAATGAAGGTTAGTGCGACACTGCCCGATGGCAGCATTCAACCGCTCATCTGGATCAAGGATTGGGACTTTCTGTGGCAGGGAGAGTATTACTATAAGCAGCCAATTGTCCTGCCAAAAGGAACAAGAATATTGATGGAAGCATCCTACGACAATTCTGTGCGCAACCCTCATAATCCGTCATATCCACCGAAACGAGTGAAATGGGGAGAGGCAAGCACGGATGAAATGGCGCTTTGCCTTATCGAAATTGCTGTTGAAAAGCAAGAAGACTTGACCCTGCTGCGCCACGCAATTTTGGAGCAGCCGGGAATTCATCTAACGGGGGCGGGGCATTAACTGCAGCCTTCGCGCGTCTAAACAGTTGTTCAGCTTTCAAATCGACATTAGCAAACAATTTATGGATCAGGAGATCCTGACATGGCCCGGATACAGTTCTTAATGAAATCGGCAGCTCATTGCTTAATGGTTCTCGTGTTAGCAGCTATGGGAATCGTTACACTCGCAACTGGGCAAGACACCAATAGCGGTACACCGGCAGATAAAAGCCCATTCGCGGCAGTACCGCATCCAAAGCCTCCTGCTCAGCTATTGCGGCTGGGGTCACTCATCGGCACGTGGGACGCAGATGAGCACTGGGAAAAGGTTGAAGGGTTCGCGCCGGGAGGAGATGGGACCGGCGTCTACACGGTCACAGACGGTCCGGGTAGTATGTCCGTGATAATCGACTACAAAGCGATTTCAGGACCATTCCCGACCTATACAGGGCACGGGATCCTGTCCTGGGAACTTGATCAGAAGATCTATCGCATGGCATGGGCTCAGCCCATCTGGCCGGGGGTGAGCATAGAGACCGGTAAGTTCGAGGGAGACGACTTGATTCTGAGTTATGAAATTGTCGAAATGGGGAAGAAATACGTCGTAAAGAACGACTATTCTGACTGGACGCAAACCTCCCTTACGATTACCTCACATCTCATCGATCTTGACGGCAAACACATAAAGACGCTCACTATGAGGTTGAAAAAACGAAGCTAACCGACCGATGAGCGCCCGCGCCTGTCTTGTGCTGTGTACGGCGCATTGTTTTCGGCGCTGACAATCGCAGATAACACTCTACTTGCCGAGTGTTCAAAAAGGCTGCTTATTAAATGTCCGTGATCAAGCAGACAGACAGGCAAACTGAGACATGGTGAGCGGTGTAGGAGCGCGCTTCGCGTGGAGATTCGGCCTCCGTTTGGCATCGCTGATTTGTGTTTTTGCCGTTTGCAGCCCTACGACTGCATTGAGCGCTTCGTCCTCTGTTGTCATGCAAGCGATGAAGCAAGAACTTGCGCGATCACAGAAGTTGCTGGGACAGCAAACGGTGACTCCATACTTCATTAGCTATGGAATCACGCAAACAGAGGGGATGTACGTAACAGGCAGCTTTGGCGCGCTTACCGGCAGCAGGCAAGAACTGCATCGCGTCCTTGACGTCGATGTGCGGGTAGGCAGCCCGGAGATGGATAATACCCGGCAGATCCGAGGACGCACATCTGAGTTCGCTTTTCCTGGCCATCCATCACCTATCGAAGTTCCCGTCGACGACGACTTAGATTCTATCCGCGCCGTACTCTGGTATCGGACTGACAAAACCTACCAGCAAGCTGTAGAACAGCTGACCCGGGCCCAGACCAACACTCAAGTGGAAACAGAGCAAGAAGATAGGTCAGCCGACTTCTCACACGACGTGAGCCAGCACTATAGTGAACCTCTCCCGCACCTGAAAATCGATAAAGCACTGCTCGAAGACAAAGTCCGGAAGTACACCGCCGCCTTTGCATCATATGCGGACATTTATGAAGCGACCGCGGTGTTTGTGGCGACCGCGGAGACTCGCTGGTACGCAAATACCGAGGGATCTGAAATCCAGACGGCGCAGACGTACTATCGGCTATACATTCAGGCGGTCACGAAAGCCGCAGATGGGATGGAACTGCCGCGGTTTGAAACCTTCTGGGCGTCCGCTCCTGAGCGGCTACCTGACGACCACACTGTACTCAGCGCAGTTCAAAAGATCATTAGCGATTTGCGGGCCTTACAAAATGCCCCGGTCGTCGACCCTTACGTGGGTCCTGCGATTCTATCTGGCCGTGCTAGCGCAGTGTTTTTCCATGAAGTATTCGGGCACCGCCTCGAAGGTCATCGCCTCAAGCGGGACTATGAAGGGCAAACCTTTAAACGAAGAATAAACGAGCAGGTATTGCCGGCGGAGTTTTCTGTCTATTCTGATCCAACTGTTCACAGGTTGGCGAATCAGGACCTGGCTGGATCGTATGATTACGATAGCGAAGGGATTCGAGCACGGAAAGTGGCTATCGTCGAAAATGGCGTTCTCAGGAATTTTTTGATGTCCCGAACGCCGATTGATGGCTTTCCAAATTCAAATGGCCACGGACGGAACCAGCCTGGCTTTGCAGCTACGGCGAGACAATCCAATTTGATCATTGAAGCGTCCCGCCCCGTTTCCCACGAACAGCTGAAGAAAATGCTGATCGAGGAAATCAAACAGCAGAAGAAGCCTTTCGGGCTGTTGTTTGATGATATTACCGGGGGTTTCACGATAACACGGCGAATTATGCCGAATGCATTTAACGTGATGCCTGTGATGGTATATCGGGTTTACCCGGACGGCACGGAACAACTGGTGCGCGGGGTAGATCTGATCGGTACTCCACTGACAGCATTTACCAATATTGTAGCGGCTGACGATCAGCCTGCGGTGTTCAACGGGATCTGCGTCGCCGAATCCGGCGCAATTCCGGTTTCAGCAGTATCGCCTGCGCTGCTGTTCTCGGAAGTTGAAGTGCAGAAAAAGAGTAAGTCTCAGGAAAGAAGTCCGATCCTTCCATTTGGCGATTAGCAGAGAGAGTCGATTATATGTGGCGTCTAAGTGCTCGGGCACTACTGTTCGTTCTCATGTCGTGTTCCGCGGCTTTTGCCTCCGACGATATCGTCCAAAAAGCCATGCGAGATGAGCTGGACCGGTCGATGAGAGAGTTGACTCTTGCGAACCTTGAGAGACCGTATTTCATTGCCTACCGAATTATGGATGTAACAAGTACATCGGCCAGCGCAACATTTGGCAGCTTGATTCGCTCCCGAGAGAACCATGTTCGGATGCTCAATGTGGAAATTCGAGTGGGAGATTATTCCTTTGATAACACCGGATTCATTTCCGCAAGATCTGACCGGGGAGATCGGGGATCTTCGGGTTTTGTGAATGTGTTGTCTCTCGACGATAACTATGAACAATTGCGTCGTTACATTTGGTTGGCTACCGATATAGCGTACAAGAAGGCACTGGAGGACCTGGCAGGGAAGCAATCCATCGCCCGCAACAAGAACCTATCGGAAGGGGTGCCGGATTTTACTCATGAATATCCGGTGGTAGCTGACGATATTCAGCCTTCGATTGATATCAGCCGACTGGAAATAGAAAAGAGGGTCCGTTCGGTATCGTCATTGTTCCGCGAAATGCCGGAGGTTCTGACCTCCTCAGTCCGCCTTTTGGTCGCAAATGTGGACACGCGTTACATTAATAGCGAGGGCACTGCATTTCACAAACTGCAACCGTGGGTGAGTTTTGATGCAAAAGCCGCGCTCCAAGCCTCGGATGGAATGCCTCTTGATAATTCTCTCGCTATATACGCCAGGAAATGGATTGATCTGCCGACAACGGAAGAAATCACCTCACGCCTCCGTAGAATGGTAGCAGAGACTTCTTCATTGAAGCGTGCAAGCCCTCTTGGCAACTATAACGGCCCAGTTCTATTTGAAGACGAGGCGGGAGCTGAAGTGCTCGAACAAGTTTTTCTTCCCGGCCTTTTAGCTTCGAAGGCCCCGGTTAGCGACAACCCTCGGCTGCTGGCGGCCTCTGCTCAGCAGCAAACATCATTTGTGAACCGGATTGGGAGCCGCGTGCTGCCATCGTTTGTGGGCCTGAGCGATGATCCAACTCTGGAGGAATATCTTGGCAAGCAACTGCCCATCACCTACAAGATTGATGATGAGGGTGTGTCCAGTCACGCGACTGTCCTGGTTCAAAACGGTACATTGAAGACGTTATTGTCCACACGTACGCCAGTCGAGGGCCTTTCTCACAGCACAGGGAATCGATGGGGAGAAGGACCGATGGCAACGAATGTGGTTGTTGCCGTTTCAAAAGGGTATTCCAGAAGCGAGCTCCGGCAGCGCTTGCTGCGAATGGTGACGGAGCGCGGACTAGATTACGGCATCATAGTTCGACGGGTTTCTAACCCGGTACTCGCGGATCAGGAAGATGGATACAGGCAGCCGGGCTCAACGAGCTCTGAAGCTCCGCTCAATTGCCTACTTGCGTATAAGGTGTTTCCGGACGGCCGGGAAGAGTTGACTCGTAACCTGCAACTGTCCGGCCTTAATGCAACCGCGTTCAGAGACGTTGCAGGCGTTTCAACCGATTTAACATTAATTACCGAGCCTATGCGCACTGCGTCAGTTACGTTCCTGGACGGAGGCGATCCCAATGTTGTCTCTGTTGCCGCGCCCTCCCTGTTATTTGAGAATGTTACTCTCGGTACACCAACAGTAGACGCACCGAGGCCTCCGGTCATGCCTCACCCCTACTTTGATTCCAGAAACTAACTAGCAACACGGCCCAAAGTAGGTTGGGAATTGAGTGCAGCGCGCCGAGGCTTTACAGTAAAAAGCAACACAGAAGACTATGGCCGGTCAGTCATGGATGCGCGAAAGTTTCTGCTGGATCGCGGTATTGATGTGCGCCCTGCCTTTAACGGGAAATGCCGCTGCTCCAGGCATTCAATTTGCCGAGATCGGGAAACAAGCTGGAATTCGCGTGCAGCACCACAGTCGCGATTTTCGTGTCAAGAGAGGCGATGTTCTCAGCCTGTTCGCAACGGTTGGCGCCGCAGTTGCGGTCGGCGACTACGATGATGATGGCTACGAGGATATTTTTGTAACAGATTCGGAAATCGGCAAGCCGAACCATCTCTTTCACAACAACGGTAATCTGACTTTCACGGATGTAGCCGAAGAAGCAGGAGTGGCAGGCGGCAACGACTCCTTCTCGATCGTCACCGACGCATTGTGGTTTGACTATGACAATGATGGCAGATTGGATCTTCTGGTTGCGCGTTTTGGCACGCCTTTGCTCTACCACAACGAAGGCAATGGGAAATTCAGAAATGTTACGGCTGCTTCCGGGCTCAATATGTTCGCAAATACAGTAGCTGTCATCGCGATAGACTACGACAATGATGGCAAGCTCGATCTGCTCTTTGCCAACTATTTCAAGCCGGTTAATTTGCTGGATCTCAAAGATCCGCGTGTATTGCCGAATAGCTTGGTGAATGCCAACAATGGGGGCGGTGTCGCGCTGTGGCACAACATGGGTGGGGGAAAGTTCGAAAATGTTACCGACAAGTCCGGCGTTGGAGGGATAAGGCAATGGGCTTTCGATGTCGGAACCGGTGACCTTAATAACGACGGACTGCCGGATATCTATGTGGCCTGCGACTACGGCCCCGACCACGTATTTTTCAATGACGGGGATGGGACGTTTCGAGAGGTGACGGCCCAGGCGATCGGCTGGGATCGGAAAAGCGGCATGAACGTTGAAATGGCAGACTATGACAACGACGGGTGGCTGGATGTATATGTAACGAACATTACCGAGAAATACGCCAAGCAATGTAATATGCTGTGGCATAACAATGGCGACGGTACGTTTGCCGATGTTTCACTTGAAAGTGGAACCTGCGATACCGGATGGGGGTGGGCGGCCAAGTTTGGCGACTTTGATAACGACGGCTGGCAGGACTTATTTGTTGTCAACGGACTGCACTCGGCCGGAGGAGAGGAGTACATTCCCGGGACCTTCGCCTTATTCAAAAACCCTGGAGTCGATATCACGGATCTCAACAACTGGCCTGAAGTCGGCGACCGAACCTGGAACGGCTATGAAAAGAAGCGGTTATTTCGAAATCTGGCAGACGGTCGCTTTCAAGATGTAGCCGCTGATGCTGGCGTAGATAATAAGTTCGATGGTCGTGGCATTGGCGTCGGAGATTTCGACAATGACGGACACCTTGATTTTGTCCAGACCAATCTCAACCAGCCGCTTCTCCTTTATCACAATACAACTGAGAAGACCGGAAACTGGGTGGAATTGAAACTCATCGGAGTTAAGTCGAATCGAGATGCTATTGGTGCGCGTGTTCATCTGAAGGCCGGCGGCTTGAGTGAGATGAGAGAGGTTGATGGAGGAAATGGATTTGCCAGTCAAAGCAGCCGTCGCATTCACTTTGGTATAGGCAGCGTGGCTAAAATTGATGATCTTGAAATCAGGTGGCCGAGCGGCCGCAGGGAAGTTATCCATGCGCCAATTAATCGGATCAGCTATGTGGAAGAGGGAAGAGGAATAGTCGCACGGTGAACCTCCATAGCCTCGCGCTCAAAGAGCGTGATTGGATCCATTGTCAGTGACTGCCATCCTTTTTCATTGCAGAAACACTAGGGAATCGTAACTCTACGGAGGTGGTTATGGATTGGACTCGCTTTGCATTAGCAGTGTTGATCGCCGGGATCGTCGTAAGTTTTTCCGACTGGCTTTTCATGGGCGTTCTGTACCATGACCGATATAACGATAACCCTGAGATCTGGCGAAAACCCCACGGAGGTCACGAGACGGGAGGCGTCATACTCTCAACGGTCCTGGCCTTCGTCACCTGTGCAGTGTTTGCCGTTCTTTGTGGGTGGCTGCATCTGCATACTTATCTCGCCACTCTCGGCCTTGCGCTCGCTCTATGGTTAGTCGGCCCGCTGCCCTTGATCTCTACCAACGCCGTCTTCATCAAGCTCTATCCCGGAGTGTCGATTTCCCACGCCACGGGCTGGCTGGCAAGGCTCTGTCTTATTGCGGTCACCATGACTATTGTGCTCAAGTGATGTGCCTAAGCGGCCGTATCTGCCTCGGCGCTGACAACAGTCGCAAGCTTCTACTAAGCTGACGATTTCTTTCCGAGGATTTGTTCGATCTGTCGGGTATGGTTGATGTCGTGCCCGGCAAACATGTGCGCGATGTGCTCAATCGTCTCCACTCCGCGCTCGGCGTGAACTCCGTGATGCTTCCATTGTTGCGGAGTTAACGACTTCAACAGAATCAGGTTCGCCTCCCGCACCGCCCGGAATTGCTCCAGCGATTTTCGCGGATCGCGCTTCGAATAATGTCCGCTGATTACCCAGGAATCCTGGTCAAAAGGCGTGATCGGCGTTCCCGGCGCGCCCAGAATCAGTCGCATGCGAAAGGCTCCAACAATTTCCGCCTCAGCCAGGTGCGCGAGAATCTCGTTGACCGACCACTGATCAGGTGCGCGACGTTTGCGCAGTTTGGCCGTAGGCACGCCTTTGATCAGTCGCTCCAGCTTTTTAGGAGTCGCGGCCTGCACCGCCAAGGTCTGCTTGCCTTCCATGTAGCCAACAATTCGCGCGGTATATTGTTGCGGCGTTTCTTTCACTTCGATCCTCCAATCATTGAATCTTTCTCTCCCGCCTGAAACTTCGTCCACGGCCCCGCCTTCATATCGTGCAGCAACGGTTTCTGCCACGAGTATTCCGGATGGTGCTCCAGAAAATCGCCAGCCAGAAAATCCGCGCCGCACGGATGTCCCGCCCGCGCCACAAAACTCATATTCGCTGCCATTGAACTGTCGGTAGCTTTACCCTGCACCGCGCCGCCGGGATTGTACGCATCCCAACCCCACTGCTTTACGCCGCGTGACGAAGCATCCACATGCCCGCACAATCCGCGTTCATTCGGCTGTTCTTTTTTCTCGAAGCTATCAAAATGATTTGCTAGGAACTCCTCGGCCATCTCGACGTCAATGGTTCCCTTGGCCTGCCGCACCATTTCATCCGCTCGCGCATGCCGCGCATTCATCGAAGAAGACGCGTCATTCGGATCGAAGCCGTCGGTCTCCTCGCGAATCAGCTTGGGATCGCGCGGAAAATTCGAGCTCACAAAATATCCTTCTTTCGTCCGCCATAGCGGAGTGTTCTTCAGCCCCAACTCAAAATAAGCAATCTCTCCGGTCTTTCGGTCGCCAATAAGCCAGTCGTTGGCATAGCCGCCGTTATTGCCCTCTTTAATAAGGCGCACGTAATCATCAATGCCGTTCGCATATTGCAGCGCCTTGCGCGACCGCATGAACTCCGGCTTGCCCTTCGGATCCCATCCTTCAAACTGCGCCATTGTAGTTTCCGTAATCATCAGCCCCGCCGAATTCACGCCGAAATCGTCGTCGCTGGTGATCACGCCGGGAAATCCATCCATCAGAATCCGATTGCCGTGCTCGGGCGCAATATCAAAAATCATCACCCATCGCTCGCCGGCCAGGTAGCTGGTCCAGTTATTGTGCGCGATCACAATCTTGTGATCCTTGGTAAAACTGCCGGTAGCAATAAACGCGCTGCAATTGCCCGGCGCCGCCAGCTTCGGATTCTTGGATGATTTCTGCTGCTGGTTCAACGTATGTTTGTTCAACCACGGCACGTAATAATCGGGAACTTCTTCAAACGCATTCAGCGCCACAATATCGTAAACGTCCAGGTCTCCGCCGTGCGCCTTCACGCCATCGGCAATGCCCTGAAGTTCCTGCTGATATTCCGCATCAATGTGCGGCCACAACATCTCACGTGCCGTCTTGCGGTAGAACTCCCAGTCGCGCCGCGTGGTGTGTGTATCGAACAATTTGATGGCCGCAAAAGCATCCGCAATCTCGGGCTCCAGAAGATATCCGTGCTGAAATCCAATGTCGGCGGGCGGTCCTTCCAGATGAACATAAGTCCAACCTCCCCGCTGAAATCGATACGCCTTATGCAATCGCGGATCGGAAGCTCCCTGCGCCGATTGCGCCGTGCACATGGAAGTCAAACCCATTCCTACAATCCACGCCGCAAAAACAAGCCCCAATCTTCTGACCCTCATCTCATCTCCTCTTTCGCGCGATCGCAGCAACCATCTCGGCCTGCAATTTTAACTTAGCCGATCCAGTTGTTCGCAACTTCCTGCATACCGAATCAGCCTGTTTTCCCGGCTCAGACACTCGTTTTCCGTGCTAACATTCATGCCCGGAAATGCGGTTTTGAGGAGTTCTCATGAAAATCCCTTGCCTCCTGCCAACCCTTGCGTTGACTCTTTGCACTCTACCGCTCGTCGCCGCGGCGCAGGATTCTCTCCCGCTCGCGCATCATGTCTCTGGCAATGTTCCGGTGCAATCGCCCAGCAGGGAACTGTCCGCCGAGCGGCCACTTGTTACGCCAGCGATGGCAGCCCGACCGCAGACGCAAACTCCCACCGCGCACAACTGGAAATTGCAAGCCACTCTGCCCGGCGCCGTGATCCACGATCTTTCTTTTGCCTCGCCGTTAATCGGATATGCAGCCGCAGAACTCGGCCAAGTCTGGAAGACCACCGATGGCGGCGCGACCTGGACCGAAATTCTGAACCTGGGCGGGCCGTACTATTTCTACGGTGTGGACACGCTCCCCAACAACGTGGTGGTCGTCTCGGGATTCTACGATTCATCGAGCTTTTATAGCCTGATCCGCTGGAGCAAAGACGGCGGTCAAACCTGGACCAAGGACATCGTCGTCACCACCACTGGAAGCGCACAGCGAGTCCGTTTCCCCTACCGCAACAACGGTCTCGTTATGGATCTGGTCGGTGGTTCTTCCGGCAATATCGATCAAGTCACCACCGACGGCGGACTTCTTCCCACCGAGTGGACAACATTTGTCGACAATCCTTCCGGCGGCTGGTTCGGCTTGCAGTACAGCTACCTTTCGAATTTTATCGTCCGCGCATCCGGCATCAACTTCTGCACCAGCACCAACGGCGGCGGCCAATGGACCTGCGTTCCCTCGGTCGATTCCGTCTTCGACGGCCCTGTATTTTTTCTCAACACCAATAACAACGATGGCTGGGTGGGCGGCGGAGAAATCAGTCCAGATGTGGAAGGCTGGGTCCACGTCACCACCGACGGCGGCAAAACCTGGAGCGCCCGCACCCTCGACGGACCCTGGCCAATTCGCGAGCTGTTGTTTCTCAACGCAAAGACCGGCTGGGCAGCCGGAGGCAATATCTACACCGGAGTGGGCGGCATCTACTTCAGCGGCAACGGCGGGCAAACCTGGTCGGTGGATGTCACCACAAATGCCGAGATGGACGCCTGCGCCAATCAGCCCATCAGCACCGGCACTCAGGTCTGGTGCGCCGGCTACGACTCGTCCTTCAATGGCGTTATCTACTCGGTAACGGTGAAGTAGAACCGAAAAGCGGTACGGACGGTGGGTGCCCCATCTTTGCGCGTCTTTTGCGCAAAGGTGGGATTCCACGACACCCGACACCTTCGCGGTTTTGATCTTCTCTGGCGGCATGCACACAATTGTCTAAATCAAACTCAGTACCGACCGCACCGCTTCCGGCACAACCGCGCGTACGACCACCGGCCCCACAATCGTCACAATGGGATACGCAATAACGGCCGCCGGAATGGCTAGCCACATCCAAGTTTTCGCCGACAAATTCTTGAAATACGACTTCATAAACTCCTCACTGTTGAGGGTACGCAGCCAACTCCAACAAAGTTCCCAAACGCAAGGTCTTTGAACTCTCCACCGCGCGCCCCGTTAATGGTATCCTTACCCCGTCATGGGCATGCCGAGTCTGCTGCGCAAAGTCTTCCTCGTCGACCTTCTTCAGGGACTGAAGGTCACCTTCCGTTATCAGGATCCACGGGAAATTTATACCGAGCAATATCCGCTGGAGCGCCCGCAAGTCGCCGAACGCTATCGCGGAGCGCCGCGCCTTAACGTCAATCCCGATACCGACGAGACGATGTGTATCGCCTGCGACCTCTGTGCCGTCGCATGTCCCGAAAATCTGATCGTCGTCTCCAGCGCCCGCAACGAGCACACTCGCCGTAAAGAACTTACCGACTTCACCTACGATCTAAGCCGCTGCATGTTCTGTGGCCTCTGCGAAGACGCCTGTCCCGTCGACGCTCTCGAACTCACGCAGGATTTCGAACTCGCCAGCTACACCCGCGAAGGCTGGATCTGGGATCGCAAGACGCTGGAAAAAGGTCCGCAACCCACGCAATATAAAAAGTAGCTGCACGGCAGATATCGCAGATCTGATCGCATTGAGAAAAAATCGTAATAGGACGCGCGAGCGTGCGCACAACGTAAGATTCGTATCAGGGCACGCATTCATGCGTGCCGCAACCGCACCAATCACGCGCGCCTTTAGGCGCTGAACTCTCAACCACAATGGGCCTATTCGACGCTTTTCGCAAAGAAGAAGTCTCCGCCACCAAGGTTCTGGTCTGCCAACTAGGCCCGAACTTCGACGAACCACTGAAGTCCGACCTCCGCGTTTACAAACGTTTCTACCCCACTGCATCCAGCGCCACCTTTACTTCGGTCGCCGACCTGCGCACAGCGTTGAAGCAGAAGTATGACATTCTCCATCTCTTTTGCGCTGTCGGCAACGACGGTGCAATCGCCGACGCCTCCGGCGGACGCATCACGGGCGCTGAGTTGCTGGCTGCGGCCGCCGAATCCGATGTCAAGCTACTTTGGATCGGCAATGACAATGCGCAGGAGTCCTACGACGCGGGCTTCAAACCCAAAGGCATCAAAATCAATGTAGTCCTGACGCTGCGCCGCCTGGGCTCCAACACCTCTTTGTTCCTGGACAATCTGCTGACTCAAATGTCGTCTGGCCAGCCTCTCTCAAAAGCCTGGAGTGTCGCCAGCAATCCCGAAGGCAAATCCGTCCAGCCCGACGTCCCCCACACAATTTCCTCGCTCGGTCGCGGTGCTGTCATCTTGCGCTAGTTCTGACCTTGAGCAATGCCATAAGCTAAATACGCTGGATATGAGCGCAAGCCATACCCTGTTCCATGCACTTATCCATACTACTCACACCGGAATAAGAACACCTCGTCCCACCTTCACCTAATTGATTGAACCTTTGAAGTACTCTAGGAAACCTCAGACCAATCAAGCCCGTCCACACACATTCGTTTCTGGAACAACAGGAACGTTCATAGAGAAAGGATGAGTCATGCTTAGTAAAACAACCTGCACACTCAATCTATTGACCATTGGCTTCTGCCTTTGGATGGCACCCTTCTTATGCGCTCAGGTTAATGTAACGACCCATCACAACAACAACGCACGTACCGGGCTCAATTCACAGGAAACAATACTCATCCCCGGCGATGTCAACCAGACCCAGTTTGGTAAGCTCTTCTCCGAAGTGCTGAACGGATACGTATTTGCCCAGCCGCTGTACGTTTCCAACCTGGCCATTCCAGGGCAGGGAACGCACAATACCGCCTTTATCGCCACGGAAGCGGACGAGGTCTATGCCGTGGATGCTGACCACAAGCTCGGCCCGCTCTGGACCGCGAACCTGCTTGATGCCTCACACGGCGGTCGGGCGGGCGAAATACCAATGAGTCCTCTCGACATTCAGGCCGGTTATTCCGGTTACTTTAATTCGATCATTGGTCCGCAGGTGGGAATCACCAGCACGCCGGTAATTGATCTGACCACCAATCGGATTTACGCGGTAACTAAGTCAAAGTATCCCGACCCAAACAATCCGGGTCAATACATTTTCTCCTATCGTCTGCATGCACTCAATATCACAAGCGGCAGCGAAGTAGCCAACAGTCCCGTCACGATCAGCGGCACCGGCGGCGGAGGAATGATCCCATTCACTCCTTTGCAGCAACTGAACCGCTCTGCGCTGCTTCTATCGAATGGAACTGTATATATCGGGTTCGCCTCGCAAGTGGACTGGACGCCCTTTCAGGGCTGGGTCTTCGCTTACGATAGCGCCACTCTCGCTCAGAAGGGGTTTTTCTTAAGCGAGTACAGTCAACCCGACGGAGAAGCTGGAATCTGGATGAGCGGTGAAGGCCCGGCTGCCGATTCCGCCGGAAACGTCTATGTGGCTACCGGCAACGGTGTCTTCGATAGCTCTCTGAATTCCCTGGGATACCCTTCAGGCTATGACTTTGGCACCAGCCTCTTAAAACTTGCTCTCAGTGGAAGTAACTTGATCCCGATTGATTATTTCACTCCCTACAATCAGGCCAGCCTGGGTTATACGTGGAATGATCAGGATCTGGGCGCTGGTGGAATAATGCTGCTGCCAGACCAGCCGGGAAACGATCCCCATCTAATGGTAATAGCCGGAAAGAACGGCACGATCTATCTGTTGAATCGTGACCAACTCACCGCCAATAACCTCCACTATTGCGGTACTTGTTATAGCGACCCGCAGATTGTGCAGGAACTTCCAGGCGCTTTCAGCGCGTATCCACAGGCAAATTACTATGGAACGCCCGTCTCCTGGAACAACAACGTATACTTCTGGCCAATCAACGATTACTTAAAGGAATACTCATTAACCAATGGCCTCCTGAGCACATCGCCGGTAAGAACTTCCGGTGATATGTATGGCTCTTCCAGCGACGCCATGGGCGGACATATGTCGATCTCCTCCAATGGCACGCAGAACGGCATTGTCTGGTCCTTGAGTTCCGAATACTACGTCTTGGACGAAACTCCAGTCTTGCGCGCTCACGATGCCACGAATCTGAATCTTCTTTATTCCAGCGACCTCAATGGCGGACGGGATACCCCGGGCGGACCAGTGAAATTTCAAATACCTACAGTCGCCAACGGAAAAGTATTCGTCGGAGGCGCCAATCAGTTGACCGTGTACGGACTCTTCGGCCCCACGCTCACGGTCACCACATCCGGTCCCGGCAAAGTAACTTCGAGCCCCTCAGGCATCAGTTGCGGTTCCTATTGCTCGGCCATGTTCACCAGCGGAACGTCAATCACTCTCACCGCTGCCGCCAATGCCGGCTCAACGTTTGTAGGATGGTCAGGCGCGGGTTGCTCGGGAACCGGCACTTGCACCGTACCTTTGACCACCTCCACAACCGTGACCGCAACCTTTCACTAGAACGAACCTGATCGCGTAGGGATGGCACTGCGTTGGGAAGGGCACGGCTTTAGCCGTGCCGCCCGAGGCAAAAATAGCCGCGATTCTCGGGCAGGAATTGTTGCTACCGAACACCGAGGGATTCGCTGTTTCTTCGCGAAAAAAACGGGAAGGTTTCCATACAGCTTTTCCTTGATTGAAATTCCTGGCAGCCAACTAGAAAATAAGAACCAATGAAAACGACAAAGTGCTGCCCCCGTTGCTACACACATCTCGTCGTCAAACAATCAGCCTTTGGCACGTATCTGGTTTGTCCCAACTACCCAAACTGTGACCACCCTGTCGATCTCCGAAAACCGCCCGCGCAAGCAATCGAATACTCCCGCGCCGCCTAACGTAATTTGGAGTTCAAACTAAGAGTCAAAATAGCCTTATTTTTGGATCGCAAGATCTGAGGCCCGCATTGCCCGCATTCGCAGTTCCGGAAGCCGAGCGCCGGAAGCCCGGAGTCGGCTATACCAGCTTTCCCGCTGCCAAGTCCCTAACCAGCGTCTCATCCGCTTCAAGAAAATCATAAGAGGGAAGCGCTTGCGGCGAGGACCACTGCACATCCTTAAAGATGCGGTTTTCAATCTCGCCCTCGTATTCCCGCACCACAAAGAAGCGCAACTCGATCATCACGCCGTTCGGGTACGCGTGCTGTATGCGCGCGAACTCATCGCCAATGGTGGCGTGGATACCGAGTTCTTCTTCCAGTTCCCGCCTCAATGCATCGCGCGGCTGTTCTCCCTCTTCAATCTTTCCTCCGGGAAACTCCCACTTCAGAGGCATCGTCTGATGCCGCGTGCGCTGGCACACCAGCAGTTTGCCGTCTTTTTCGATTAGCCCCGCAACAACGCGCTTCATGGTGGGGAACTGCTCCTGGGGGTTGATAAAGCCTGTTTAATAAGTCTGTTAAGAAGTTTGAGAAGTGGATGCCGTCTGCACCGCGCTGGCCACCGGATCGATGCAGCTTGTAAAGGTAAAAGCAAATGCCGCCACGCCCGGCGAACAACGCAGCTCCAATTCATGGCTGCCGTAATCGTGATTATCCACCAGAAAATACATGCGCGCCGAATCGATCACCACGTAACTCTCTTCTTCACCCGCGATACTTGTAGGTCGAAAGCGCGTATCCCGCGTCGCCTGCTCTCGCGTGAGCGCCTTGCCATCCTGAAGAATAACGACCTCGGCAGCCGTCCGGCGCGGCGCAGCCATCACCAGGTTCACAGCCGAGGCATCGAATTTCAACCGCAGACTGTGCGTCCCGGAATCCGCCGCTTCAAAATACTCCGCAGTCGAAGCCCATCTCCCGCTGGCGTAGAAAAAATTCTCCTCCATGCTTGCGGGGAAAGACGCCGGCGAAAAAGAGTAATCCGCCGTCTGATCTTCCTTAAAGCCACCCTCATTCCCAATGCGTCCGCGCCGATGTCCCAAATAAAGCTCGCCTGTTGGCCGGTAGCAAACCGCTCCCACATGATCCTCTTCTCGCACCGGATCCATCAATGCCGGCAGCAACACACCCGGATCGATCTCCCGCAGCAACTCTTGAATGACTTCCTCAGTCTCCGCGTAGTTTCCTTCGCCAAAATGCCCGTAGCGCAAGTAACCATCTTTATCGAGAAGATATTTCGTCGGCCAGTAGCGGTTGGCAAACGCCTTCCAAATCTCGCGATTGCTGTCGATTACGATCGGATAAGTCAGCCCGAACTCGCGCACGCCACGCTCCACATTCGCTTCATATTGCGCAAAGGTGAACTCCGGTGTATGCACGCCAATCACCGCTAGGCCTTTGCTGCGGTAGCGCTCATACCACGCCTGCACGTAAGGCAGCGTGCGAATGCAGTTCACACAGGTGTAGTCCCAGAAGTCGACCAGCACGGCGCGCCCGCGCAGTTGGCGAAAGCTCAGCGGAGAAGAATTCAGCCAGACATTTCCGATCTCCGGCGCCCGGACTTTCCCTTGTTCGACCCTCATGATTCGACGCTCATGCCTTGCATGCTTACTTAGAGCCGGAGCTTTCCATTTTCTTGCCAATTAGCGCGGCACAATGTTCCACCAGTTGCCGGTCTTCAAGGCTGAACGCAGCAGGAAAGTGGCTGTCGATATCCAGTTCGCCCACCACCTTCCCCCGCACAAAAATAGGCACCACAATTTCAGACTTAGTCTCCAGCGAGCACGCCAGGTAGCGCGGATCTTTCTTCACGTCGTCCACCACCACCGTCAGCCCACTCGAGGCCGCCGCCCCGCAGATGCCCTCATTCAGCGGAATCCGCGTATGCGGAGTCATCGCCCCGTCAAAGGCCCCCAACACCAGCATCGGCGGCTGCGCTCCCGCTTCGAGCATGTAAAAGCCCACCCAGTTATATTTCAGCATGCGGTGATGCAGCAGCCCAACAATCTTTGTCATGAGGTCGTCAGCGTTGGGCGCGGCCTGCGCCACCTCGCTGGCCTCGTTTCGCAGTTCTTCCATTCTAGAGGTAACCGGCATGAGAGAAATCTTAACTCAACCGCCCTTCTGTTGCCTCCGGTAAAGGGAACACTTCAGTAATCCGGCGGATTCCTTCCGCTGGCGGAAATACCTCCGGATGGATGGCGAAAGCCAGTGCGTCGAAGCCCTTGAGCAAGGTCGGCGCAGGCGTATTCAAAAACTCATCGCGAATGCAATAGACTCGCCGTGATTGCGCGGCCGCCGTGTGCTGCCAGCCGCGCGACTCGACAATCTTTTCCAGCGGAACCCGGTCACCCGCCCCACACCAGGCTGCGATGATCACCTCCGGATCAATCCTTGCGATCTCTTCCGCGGAAATCTGTTTCCCAGGAGCGCCCACAAACGTTCCCCCCGCAGCCTCAACCAACTCCGCCACCCACGCCTGAGACGCGATCAACGGCTTGCCCCACTCTTCGCAAAAGACTCGAGGTCGCGCCAAGCCGGATGCTCGGTCCCGCGTCCCTTCAATCCGCTCTTGCATAGCTAGAATTATTTTCTCGCCCCGCTCACTTGTACCCACAACTCCCGCGATGATCGCGATGTCCCCATAAATATCCGTCAGGCTCTTCGGCGCAAACCCTAAGAAGCGCGTGCCGGATTTCAAAATTTCAATAACAGCCTTTTCCTGATAGGGAACAGATGCGATTACCAGATCCGGTCGCGCAGCCATAATCTCCTCGGCATTTGCCGTCCACGAATCCGCAAGTATGGCGCGCGAAGAGTCCGCCACCTCGGGCACAACATCACGGCAGTATTTCGTACAGGCAACCACCCGCCCCAACTCTCCCAGCGCCGCCAGGATCACCGTGGCGCTCGGCTGCAAACTAACAACCCTCCGCGGAATGTGTTCGCGATGCACGCTTTTGGGTGGCGCAGCGCTTCAGCGCTGCGAGAAATCTCTTTCTTCGATGGCCGCCTGCTGTTGCCATTCAACCGGCAAAATTCTTCAGCGCCGCCTGTAGCACATCAATAGCCAACTAAGCGCCGCATGTTCCGACGCCTGCGGCAACCCGCCGAGCGCAGCAGAAATATCCTCGCGCGTCAGGCTCCGTACTTCATCTAAACTCTTCTCCGTGATCGCTTCGGTTAATGCCGACGCGCACGCAACACTGGCCACGCATCCCTTCGCCTTGAATCGCGCTTCCACAATGCGATCACCGCCGACTCGCAACGTCAGTCGCACCACATCCCCGCAGACCGGATTTTCCACCTCTGCCGCAGCGTCAGCCCCAGCAATGTCTCCCACATTTCGCGGATTCTCGAAGTGATCAAGCACCAGTGCCGAATACATCGCACCCCGAATTGTAACCGCAGCCCGAAGTCCGAGGTCCGAAGCCGCACATCCGGGTTACTATAGAAGAATTGTCGCCCACGATCGCGGCGACCAGAAATCTATATGCGAGGCGTGCATGACTGAACCGACGTACGAAGAACTCAAAGCCAAACTGTCGCAACTGGAAAAGCAAGTCGAAACCAAAAAGCGCAGCGGCGTTATGGAATTCAAAGTAAGCGAAAAAGGCGGAGTCAGCGTCTACGGACTCGGTCGCTTTCCCGTCACCCTCTACTACGAGCAGTGGACCCGCCTGCTCGCCGCAGCCGAAGAGCTCAAGGCCTTTCTAGAAGAAAACAAATCCCGCTTGAAGCTGAAAGAACAGGGCTGACGAACTGGTCGGCCGGTTCTTCTGCCACCTCGGTTTTTTATGCCGTTAATCTTCTCCTTCTGGTTCATGGTGGTTGCCTACGTCATCCACGTCCTGGACGAGTCTTTGCTCGGCGGCAGCTTCGTGGAGAAGATTCGGCAACACTGGTGGCCGCAGTACTCCTGGGCAAAATTTTTCTGGTTCAATGCCGGCTACTTTGCCGTCATGATCGCCAGTGTCGTGGTATACGACTGGCGCGGAGGAGCATGGGTCATTCTTCCGCTGGCGTGGTCCATCGAGCGCCTATGCAATGCCTTCTGGCATCTCTGGTGGGCTGTCCACTTTTACGAATATTCACCCGGTCTGCTGACCAGCATTCTCATGGTGATGAATTCCTACTTCATCGTTCGATACCGCCCGAATGACGATGTGCTGACTGCCGGAACACTGTGGCCTGCGGTGCTCATCGGACTGCTGGCCGCTACGTTTTTGTCGTTCTATATTCCTCTGGTGAAGGGCAGAGAAGCCCAAAGGAGTACTAAATTGTAAGACCGCCTATTTCAATAGGATGTACTTGACAGGCATAAACAAAAGCAATTCACCCTCCCGGAAGCGGACGCGTATTGCGCTATAATAAAATTCAGTGCCCAAGTACTCCATCGTCGTCCCGCTGCACAACGAGCAGGAAAACGTTACCGACCTCTACGACCGCCTCAAAGCGGTGATGGAAACAGCCGGCGAGTCTTTTGAAATCGTTCTGGTCGACGACGGCTCGAGCGATCACACCTTCGCTATGCTGCGCGAAATCGCCGCGGTCGACAGCCGCGTGACGGTCGTCAAACTCCGCCGCAACTTCGGTCAAACGGCAGGCCTGGCCGCTGGCTTCGATCACGCCCGCGGCGAATACATTATCGCCATGGACGGCGATCTCCAACACGATCCTTCCGACATCCCCGTTTTCCTCGAAAAAATCGCCGCCGGTTACGATATCGTCAGCGGCTGGCGCAAAAATCGCGTCGATAATTTCTGGATGCGCCGCATCCCCTCCCGCATCGCCAACTGGCTGATGGCCAAACTCAGCGGCGTCGACATTCACGACTTCGGCACCACCTTCAAAGCCTATCGCCGCGATATCCTCGAGCAAGTCCCGCTCTACGGCGAACTGCACCGCTTCATTCCCGCTCTGGCCTCGTGGCACGGAGCATCGATCTGCGAAGTGCCCATCCGCAACGTCAACCGCGAGCGCGGAATTTCTCACTACGGCATCACTCGCACCTTCCGCGTCTTCTTCGACCTTTTAACCATCCGCTTTCTGTTGCGTTACCTGTCGCGCCCGCTGCACTTCTTCGGCACCTTTGGCATGTTCAGCATCCTCGGCGGCAGCGGAATCGTCGCCTGGCTTGGCGCGGAAAAATTCCTTCGCCACGTCCCGGTGATGGCCGATCACGGCCCACTAATGATGGCCGCCCTCGGCCTCCTGCTCGGCGGACTCAACCTTCTCGCCATCGGACTGCTCGGCGAAATGCAAGTCCGCCACTACCACGAACCCAGCCGCCGCGCCCCCTACTCCGTCGACCGCGTCCTTCGCTCCCAAAGCGAAGAACACAGCGTCTCCGAATAGCTGCCTCTATGGCAGGAGCGAAGCAATCGGTATGAGGTTCCCGCATTGGCATCGTCGATTATCATCCTTATAATCGGTGCGGCCCGTATTCGGAGTTTCAAAAGCCACTTATGCGCATTTTCGTCGGGTTACCTTGTCTCTTCCTGCCTTTGCTACTACTAGGGGCGTGTGGTGGAAGCAATGGCAGTCCATCTCAGTCATCTCCGCCACCACAGCCTGCTTTTACCGTCGCGGTGTCACCTGTGAGTGTCACACTTGTCCAGGGCGGCGCTCCTCAAAACGTCCAGGTTCAAGTCGACGCGCAAAACGGTTTCAACGGCTCGGTCTCGGTAACGGCCAGCGGATTGCCGGGCGGAGTTACAGTCTCACCTTCATCCCTTTCCCTGAACCCAGGAGTTCCCGGCAGTTTTACTCTTGCTGCCTCCAGTACTGCTGGAATAACAGAGGCCTCCGGCGTTGTAACAGGCGTTTCAGGCTCGCTTACCGAGAATGCACCTCTTCAGATCGACGTAAATGGGGCCACGGTCCCGGATCCTTTCCATCTGATCGGTGGTGAATTCAGCCACGGCTTCTACGACCAAGCTCGGCAACTTTTGTTCATCGCTAATTTCGGACTAAACGAAATCGACGTACTCTCGGGGACCGATTTGTCGGTTCAAACGCGCGTGCCTGCTCCCCAACCATTCGGAATCGATCAGATGGCTGATGGCAAAACGCTCGTGATTGGTACGATTGCACAGCAGATTCTTACGCTCGATGAAAATACACTTGCGGTCACTTCTCATCCGGTACCTCAGTTGGGAAGCGTATTCGCGCTGTTCTACCCGAACGTGGTGGCTCTGGCGAACGGCAAGGTCCTGATGATTGGGCAGGAGGAAGGAATTGACTCCGAAGACATTCAGGACGGAGGGCAGTACCTCATCGAATGGGATTCGACTAGCAACACATTCCAGGAGGTTGAACCTGCTGGAGGGGGACAGGGTTGGGAGACAGACAGCCTCTCCCGCAGTGCCGATCATAAGTGGGCAATCTTCTCTGCCGATAAGTTCTATCTGTATAGCTCGGATGCGGACAGTTTTACGACGGCTTCCGTGACTACCGTGAATCCCCCGCAAGACGAGTTCGGGGTTCGTGGCTATGCGATGAATGCCGATGGCACGAAGATCGGTGTGGTGTCCGCTCAGCAAGCAACATTCTTAGATCGCTCTTTCAATGTGCTTGCCACCGTGCAGATTCCCGGCGCATTTCAAACCGGAAGAACCGCTGTGACCTTCACCTCAGACGGTAGCAGCTTGCTGCTTCAGTACGACATTCCGCTTGCGATTGAGGTCCTCGACGCGAATAATTATGCGACTCTGGGATACTATTCCGGAGCGGCGAACGCAGAAGACAATGATGAACGGCTCTTGGCCATCGACTCCAGCGGCCGGGCCTTCGCCGGCATGGGCGGCGGTGTTCGCGTCATCGACATGACCAAGCCAATCATTGCGAACCCCAGCGATGACCTTCTGAACGGTATGTCGTGTCCATTGACCACTACGACCGCCGCGCCTGTGAACACTGCTGAGCAGTTCAGCCTCGGTTCACCTGCGCCTTCTGAGGGAACCAGTTACTACTTCAACGGACAGCCGGCGTCTTTGCTTTCGAATGGAACTCAGATCGATATACCTCCATCATCCACCGCGGGCGCTGCAGATATCGAATGCATAGGTCCTGATGGGAACACATTTGTTTACAGTGGCTCATTCTCTTACGGTGTTGAACTTATTGGTGTGAGCGCTAACCTTCTGCCTCCGAGCGGGAACCCACCGGTTTACATTTTCGGTTATGGCCTTTCTGAGAGCCCCACAATCTCTGTCGGCGGGAAGCCGGTCACGAATGTATTCGTCAGCAATCCAGTCGTTCCTCTTCAGGTAGCCCAAGTTCGCGTTCCCGACGGCACATCGGGCCAATCTTCAAATGTTGCAGTCAGCAGCGCAAATGGCAGTGGCTCGATCACACAGGCGATGACCTATATCCCGTCGGCCACCATTGTCCCATCTTCCGGCCTGCTCCAGGTCTTATACGATCCCCACCGGGACCTGCTGTACGCGCTCAAAGCAACAGAAGTGGATGTTTTGAATCCAACAACGTTACAGTGGCAATCTCCTTTGGGAATACCTGGGGCCGGAGGATCGGTCAGCTACAACGTGATGGCATTGAGCCCAGACGGAGCGCACCTTGTGGTTGAATCCCCTAGCAATAAAGTTGCCGTTATCGATCCTGACAATCCATCGCAATCCTCCATCGTAGCGATCAACTCGGACGCCGATGGCGTGTCACAACCGCTAGTTATAACCAAGAACAATCAGGCTCTGGTGGTGGCTCCCTTCGAGGTCCCTAACAACGTAATTGACTTGTCCACGCTCAGTGTGACGTCCTTTGTTAGCTACCTTGGACAACTGGTCCGAGCCTCAGCTGACGGAAGCGCTTTGTATGGGGTGGACCTGAACGTGACGAGTGGCCAGTTGTACGCGATCGATCCTACCTCATTTGCCGTTCAGTCACCGTTGCCGTTTGGACAACTCTTCTGGACGGATCTCGCGGTATCGTCAAATGGGCAGCAGTTCGCCGCTATTGATGGGATTCCAGACACCGCGGGAGATATTGTTGGCTTTTTCAACGCGAGCATGAACTTGCTCAATTTCAATGTTTATCCCCTTGTAAGCCCGCCTGACGATGTACAGGTTCTCGGATCGACCTTCAGCCCCGGCGGGAAGGTGCTCGTGGTGCCCCTGGGTGACTCGATTGAGTTTTGGGACACAGCGACGGGAACTCTTTGTGCTCGCTTAATGACTCCCGAGGAACTCAATTTCCTCGTCTACCCCGAGGGCCCTGTAGCGCCTCAGATGGCATTGGACGGCACCGGCCAAACAATCTTTGCTATTTCTATGTCCGGCCTGACCGTAATGAAATTATCCGAGCCGATTGATAATTTGCCGCTTGGTCCTTGGGCGATGTCTCGACGCGCTGCGGGCCAACTACATGAGTCTTCGGGAGGGATCGCAGGCCGCATAAGAGCCATGCGCAAGAATCACTCGAAGTTGAAAACACCTTTAGGCTTCTCGCGCTAATGGGCAACTTCGGACGCTGCTGTGTTTGTTCGACTACACTGAATTCTGCGAATTGTCGGGCGAAGAAATGGCGCGAGGGATAGACACGACTAGGCAGCCGTCCCCGAAGAATTGTGGACTCTGCGTTCCTTACCTCATCGACGGCACCTACGAACTCTTCCGCCACTTCTTCGCCATCCCGTCCGCGAAAGACACAAACGGCAGGGAAGTCGGCGCCGTCCGCGGTGTCCTTGCGTCGGTTCTCTCGATGATCAAATCCGGCACAACCCACCTCGGCGTCGCCACCGATCACGTCGTCGAATCCTTCCGCAACGATCTCTATCCCGGCTACAAAACCAGCGAAGGCGTGCCTCCGGAGTTGCTCTCCCAATTTCCCATCCTTGAAGAAGCTCTCGAATCCATGGGCGTCAAAGTCTGGCCCATGATCGAATTCGAAGCCGATGACGCCCTCGCCGCAGCTGCCGCCAAAGCAGCGCAAGACGCACGCGTCACCCAGATCTTCATCTGCACGCCCGACAAAGATCTCAGCCAGTGTGTCGTCGGCACCCGCGTCGTCCAACTCGATCGCCGCCAAAACATCGTGCGCGACGAAGCCGGCGTCATCGCCAAATTCGGCGTCCCGCCCGCATCCATCCCCGACTACCTCGCCGTCGTCGGCGACAGCGCCGACGGCTACCCCGGCCTCACCGGATGGGGCGCCAAAGCCGCCGCCGCAGTCCTGTCCCGCTATCCCCACCTCGAAGACATCCCCAAAGACTGGCAAGCCTGGCCGCCGACCATTCGCCGCGCCCGCGCGCTCGCCGAATCCTTATTCACCACATGGGACGACGCCATCCTCTTCCGCACTCTGGCCACCCTCCGCGTAGACGTCCCCGTCTTCAACACAATCGACGATCTCCACTGGCAAGGCCCGCGCCCCGACTTCGCAGAATACGCACGCCAAATCAACGCCCCCGACCTCTTCACCCGCGCAACGTCCGCGAAAATAGACTAAGCATTCACCGTGAAATAGACAAAGCATTCGCCGCGAAATAAGACTAAGGATTCACCGTGGAAGAGCGGCGCTTCAGCGCCGCGTAAGGTCCAGTCAGGAAGAAGGGCTTCAGCCCCGAGCCGTCCACGCCAAAAATCCTGTCAAGCCCCCAAACCGCCGTTTTTCAGATCAACTCATTGATTCAACACAAAATATATTGTTCCAAAAATGTCCAGATTACCCCACCCAATTTGCTATTCTGGATATATAGGGCAAAAACAGCGGCGCAGACCCCTCCGGGTTCTGCGCCGTTCGCATTTCCGCTCAACCCATAACAGCCAGAACTGAAGGAGCCACCCGCAGCCACCAGGCTGCGTTTTTTATTTATGCCGAAGCAAACGCCCATCACCCTCCACGCCATCGCCGAACCCTCCCGCAAACGCCGCGGAGAAGCCGCCGAAGCCGCCTTCCTCGCCCGCGCCACCAGCCTCGGCTTCCGCATCTGCAAGCCCTGGGGAGAGTGCGAACGCTACGACCTCGTCATCGACTACGGCCACGGCCGCTTCTACCGGATTCAAGTTAAGTGCACCGAGCTCTTCGCCGACCGCCGCTACCGTGTCAAAAACGGCGGCCACAGCGACGCCGTCTACACTCCCGAAGAAACCGACTTCATCGCCGCCCATGTGACGCCGCTCGACCTCTGGTACATCGTCCCCATCGAAGCCGCCGGCGCCCGCAAAAGCCTCCGCTTCTATCCCACGGAGCCCGCCGCCGCAACAGCCGCATCGTCCCCAGCAAAGGCCTCTTGGAAAAATACAAAAATGCCTGGTGCCTCCTCGACATCCCCCGCCGCCAGCGTGGCAAAAAAGACACCCCCACCCGCTGCCGCAGCCAAGCCATCCCCCTCCGCTGCCAAGTCTGCCCACTGATTGCCAAACCGAAATCGAAGACGTGAATCCACTGCTTCAACACTTGCATCCCTGTGGACGGAGTTCCCCTTTCGGAACGCGGAACAAATGCAGGGTCTTGACGTGCCGAGCCCCGAATATAATAATGGTTCGTACACTGGGTCCTGGGGTTCCTTTAGCATTGAAAAGGGGCCGATTCATGACACCCGTAGCAGCGGTCAAGAAACACAGCAAGTTCAACCTCAAGATCTTCCTTTCGACCATCAACGGTGGCAGGACAATCCTGGCCGCTCCTAAAAAACAGACAATCTTTGCTCAGGGCGACTCGTCCGATTCGGTTTTTTACATACAGAGAGGGAGGATAAAGCTTACCGTTCTCGCAAAGAACGGAAAAGAAGCCACAATAGGCATTCTGAATGAGGGCGATTTCTTCGGAGAAGGTTGCCTCGCAGCACAGCCTCTTCGTATGTGTACCGCGACCGCAATGACCGACAGCACTCTGATGCGGATCGATAAGAAATCCATGATAGAAGTGATCCACCGGGAACCCTCGTTTTCCGATATGTTCGTAGCCTACTTGCTGACGCGAAACATTCGATACGAAGAGGACTTGGTTGACCAGCTTTTCAATTCCAGCGAGAAACGACTGGCTCGTATATTGTTATTGCTGGCTCATTTCGGCAAGGACGAGAAACCGGAAGTGGCGATTCCCAAAATCAGTCAGGAGACTCTGGCGGAGATGGTGGGTACAACTCGCGGGCGAGTCAATTTCTTCATGAACAGATTCCGCAAGTTGGGTTTCATTCGCTACAACGGTGGCCTTGAAGTCCACCCTTCACTGCTCACCATCGTGCTCCACGACTAAGTTTTAGCGCCGCAAGTCCGAAGCTTGCCCCGTTTCCGTCTGCTATCTGTCAGTCTGCCAAATTAGACAAGTGGTGCAATCGACGCAAAAGAACGACCTGGCTGGCATAAAAAAGAGTCTCACCGCGCTGAAGTGCCTTGATCGCATGTGGCAACTTGCTAATTTCTGACTTTGACATGGCGCCACGCAAATCTGCGTTGCGAGCCAATTTCGATCTGCGCGAAGTACCACCCATTACACACGTCGTACCGACATGACTGCCTAACGAGTGTTAAGGAGATTGCGTAAATTTATGCATAATCAACTATTGACGATTACGATGTTTCAGAACCGCCAAACTACATCAGCTTCAATTGGTCTAAGGAGACCCCGGAGAGTCCGCACTCTGGGGCAATGGACTTAAATTTGGCGATTGGAACTCTAAGCGATCTACTTGTGCTGGGATACCGAGAGCGTGGGCCAATTCAATTACGGGTACGATTTCCGGTCCCTGTCGGGGAACGACCCCAACCGACGCGAAAGCGCGGGAGGCCTTGTGGGTAGCCATGTGCTTCAGAATGTCTATCGCCGATTGAAGCGGCTTCTCGCACATCTTGTTCATGCTGACCGTGTGCCCGCAGTCTTTACAAGCCATCAAAGTGTCGCCTGCAATATTTCTGATCGTTGTGTACATGTCCTAAGGCTATGCGTCATTGGCGGGTAGTGCCGAGAGCATTGGGACAGGGCCTAACGATGCCGACCATTATCCAAAAGGTGACACTAATCACATCGATCCTAAGAAAAAATCGTGTACGTTGTAATTATCATGTACAGCATTGAAAAGGACCCTAGCGGTACGATGCTCGTGTGTCGTGCCTGTCCTCACACGCAGCACGTTCGAGACTTTGATAGAAATCCTGGAAACTCACGAACACTGGCCGCTCAGGCAATGCTGAAGCACGTCTACGCCGAGCACAGCCGTGAAACTCACATGCGCGCGATGGCGATGGTGATGGAACGGCAGTCCGCACCACGGTAGCCTTCCGCCCTTGGTAGAACGAAAGGATACCTTGCATTGAGGAACGTATTTGTTGAGAAGTGGCAGTCGTTGTTGAAGCTCGTGCTAGGGGCATGTGTTGTGTTGTTCGTTATGATTCGCTGGGCGTGAACTAGAGTCATTCAACACATTCTCTTTCGGCACAGCAATTAGAGCCAACCCCGTTTAGACGTTCGACAAAGGATCCAATATTTTATCGTGACGTGTCCTGACTGCAAGCATTTGTTCGTTGCAGTCCTTCCGTACATTCTGGAGATCGCCTACTAGTTTCATGTACTGCTCATGCGATAAGTTAGGGGAAACATATAGCAATTGGACAGCTACGGCATGCTCTTTTGTACGGGACGCTTCATAAATTGCAATGAGTCTATACTCTTCATCGTCTCGCGAAAGTTTTGTTTCTCCGGTCACTGGCTACACCCATAATGCGTACACTGACGACCGCGAACTCTTGTTTTCACCATAGGCTGTCTCGGATCAAGGGCCGAGTTGCGTTGCGAGATGCTCATCAACCGTTCCGCCACTCTGGACGCCTTTCGTGATTCTTAGAGAAGGTATCCATGACTTATCCTCCGATGACATCTGATTAAGTATCGGTGCCCGGTGGATCATCCATGAATGGCCACAAGCAATCTGGCGGCCACTGGAATATAGCCCTGGGTTTGTAAGTCGGAAGCTGCAAGTTCTTCCGCTCGTTGTCGGGAAACTGATCCACATTGTGAGAGGGTAGTTCAATTATCATGCGCCTCCTTAGAGAAATGGCGCAGTATCTCCCTAAACTGCGCCATTCATAGGAAAAGAGCGGGCGACGGGGGGAGGGCCGCGTGATTTCCTTTAACAAACGACTCCTTAGAATGCAACCTACACCCGCGGATTATTTGGGACGTGTTCACAATTGCTCAGTGTTCGAAATAAATCGTCGCGATTGAGGAAGGAGTTACATAGGCGCCGGGACTGCGTCGAATGGCCGGGTGACGGGTGCCCCATCTTTGCGCGTTCTGTGGCAAAGGTGGGATTCCACGAACCCCAACCTCTTGGTCTTCTGACAACTAAAACGCAGATAACGGTTGCACCAAAATGGTGTAAACTGGTGCCATGCATCAACCGAAACGAACTCGTACAAAATCGACTCCAGCCAAGCACGTTCGCCGCAGCGTAACCCTCCCCGCCAAAATCGCCAAACAAGTCGAGACCCTGGCCAAACAGCGCGCCCTCAGCGACAACCGTGTCCTGGTGGAACTCATCGAGCAGGGAATCGAAGCCCGTCAACAAAAAGAAAAAGCATTCTTCCAACTCGCAGAACGCTTCCGCGCCGCCAACGAACCGGAACAGGTCAAGCAGCTAGGCAACCAGCTAGGCCGCTTCGTCTTTGGCGAGTAACGAGCTGTAAAGCAGCGTAAGTTAGTAAGACGAGGAAAGAATCTATGACCACCAATACCGAACTTATCATCCGCCCACAGGCAAGCGGCGGCATGTTCCTCGGCCCCGACAGTTTCAACGGGGCAAGCATCACCGTCCGCGACGGCTCTACCATCTTGTCCGGACCCGGCTTCACCAACCAGGGAGACTCCGGCTCCCGTGCCTCCCAACCCTCTGTCTACTCAAGCCCGTACCCAATCGTCACACCCACCAATCCTGTGACTACATACTTCGTCGTAGCCGACCCAACCACGACAGTCATGTACACCGCCAATCTCAACCTGTCTGCGCAGCAGGTGCTCACCGTCGATGTCCGCGTCCCGCTCCCGCCCGCGCAGGGCGATCAATTTGTCACACGAACTGTACGGGTCGATCCCGGCCCGCAGCCGCAGGGCCCCGGAGCAGTCATCGAAATCCCCGGCCTCTGGGTGCAACCCGAACTGGTCGTCTCGGGCGGCACGGTCAACTTAAAGACCAAGGTCACCATGATGTGTGGCTGTGAAATCAACGTCGGCACTACTACCAGTCCCAGCCCCTGGATTCCCACGGATTTCGAGGTCATCGCACAAATCGTAAAACCCGCACTCCAACCGCCGGTCAAGCTAACCTTCGACTTCAACAGCCAGTTCACAGGAGAAATCCGCCTCGCGCCCGGCAATTACACCGCCGAAATCAGCGCGAAACAGTTCAGCATCGAGAACACAGGAAAGGCGACCGTACAATTTCAGGTCTAGATGGCTGGCGAAACGGGAAGGGCACGCTTCAAGAGGTTGCGGAAAAACTCAACAATGCGAGGAGCACCGTGGAAGAGCGGCCCTTCAGGGCCGCGTAAGTCCTTCGAAATGAGTGCGGGCTTCAGCCCCCGTGGTCGTCTTTTCTAGCCGGCTGCCCCATCTTTGCGCGTTTTGTGCGCAAAGAGCCTGTCCTGAGCGAAGCCGAAGGGAGGGATTCCACGAACCTCGACCTTCCCGCTATAATCGAAAATCATGGAAGCTCGCGAACTGCTCAAACAAGCCCTAACCCTGCCAGACGAAGATCGCGCTGAACTCGCCGCCAGCCTCATAGATAGCCTCGACACAACAGTCGATGAGAACGTGGAAGCCGCGTGGCAAGAGGAAATCGCCCGCCGCCTCGACGAGATGGAAAGCGGCAAGGTAAAGGGCATTCCTTGGGAAGAAGTTCGGAGAAAGGCTCATAAGCTGTTGCATGGCAGCTAAGCCGCTCATCTTTCATCCCGATGCCGAGCGGGAATACCTCACGTCTTTAGAATGGTATCGCCAGCGAAGTCCTACCGCAGCCGTGAACTTCGAAGACGAATTCAACCGCGCGATTTCGAAAGTCGAAGAAGCTCCTGACCGCTGGCCAGTTCATTTCAAGACTTGCCGACGTTACATCCTGCACCAATTTCCATTTAGCATTGTCTACACGAATTCTTCCGCTCGAATAATTGTGCTCGCCGTCGCTCACGCCCACCGTCGTCCAGGATATTGGCGAGAGCGTCTGCAATGGATGGGTCCAGACTCGGAATTCGAGCAATAACCCCGAACTGCCTTGAAGAGGTGTTCCCGTCAAACCGCCACCGGCGTGTTTGGCTAGAAGCTAGGAGCTAGCAGCTAGAAGCTCACACCGCGTTATACTTAACCTAACCCTATGTCCGCCCCGCAAAAGACCTTCTACCTCGAAACCTTTGGTTGCCAGATGAACGTGCATGACTCGGAAAAAGTCATCGGCACGCTGGTCCACGAAGGCTATCGCCAGGTCCAGACCGTCGAGGAGGCCGATCTTGTTCTCTACAACACTTGCTCCATCCGGGACAAAGCGGAACAAAAGGTCTTTAACCGACTGAACGACTATAAGAAGTTGCAGAAACAAGGCAAGAAGTTCGGAGTCTTAGGCTGCGTCGCCCAGCAGGAAGGCGACAAAATCTTCGAGCGCGCCCCCTATGTCTCCCTGGTCTGCGGCTCCGCCTCATACCGAAAGCTGCCAGAAATGCTGGCACAGATGGAAGGTGCGCAAGCGGCAGAAGCACCCATCGATGCTGCGTCATTCCCAAGCCCCGCGCTTTCACCAGCGGGGCGAGGAATCTCGCGAGGAGCGCCCGCGAGCCTGGTCCGCATCACCGGTCTCGACGACCGCGAAACCGACGAGTGCTTCGAAACTGAATTCACCGCCCGCACCAACCCCCATCGCGGATACATCACCATCATCGAAGGCTGTGACAAATTCTGTGCCTACTGCGTCGTCCCATTCACTCGCGGCAAAGAGCGCAGCCGTACGTCAGAGTCAGTGCTTGCCGAAGCCCGCCAAATGGCCGATCTCGGCTACACCGAAATTCAATTGCTCGGCCAGAACGTGAATTCCTACAAGGATCCAGCAGGGAAGAGGTCTTTCGCCGAATTGCTCGCGGCGGTAGGTGAAGTGCCGGGGATCAAACGCGTCCGCTTCACCACTTCGCATCCGCGCGATTTCGGCCGCGACATCATCGAGGCCATCGACGCCGTTCCCACTCTCTGCGACCATGTCCACTTGCCCGTGCAAAGTGGATCAAACAAAATCCTCGACGCCATGCAGCGTCTTTACACCCGCGAGCAGTATCTCGAACGCATCTCCTGGATGAAATCCGCCAGGCGCGACATCAGCATCACCAGCGACATGATCGTCGGCTTTCCCGGCGAAACAGAATCCGATTTCGCCGACACCCTAAGCCTGCTCGACGAAGTCGGATACGACAGCGTCTTCACCTTCAAATATTCTCCGCGTCCCAACACTCCGTCGCTCAAACTGGAAGACGCCATCCCCGACGCAGAAAAATCACGCCGCCTCGAAATCCTGATGACGCATCAACAAAAAGCTCAAGCCCTCCGCAATAAGAATGCGATCGGCAAAATCTACGAAGTAATGATTGAAGGACGCAACGAGACTCGCGCCCAATACCTCGGCCGCAGCACGCAAAACAAAACGATCAACTTCACAACTCCCGACGCCATCGTTCCGCCCCGCGGAACCTATGTCCCCGTCCGCGTCACAACCGCTTTCCCCAACAGCCTGCTAGCCGAATTGGTGATATAACGAAGTCAGTCAACACCACCGGGACCGCAGGTCCCGAAGCACGCAGCGCAGGCGCAGGCGGCAAAGGAGGCCCCATGGAAGTAGAAATGACAATCCGCGGTTTGATGGTCGATCCGGTGACGAATACGCCGATTGTGATCTTAAAAGATGTTTCGGGGGATGCGGTGCTGCCGATCTGGGTGGGGGTGTTTGAGGCGAATGCGATTGCGCTGGAGATGGAAAAAGTCAGCACGCCGCGGCCGATGACGCATGACTTGATCAAGAATGTGCTGACGGGGCTGGAGACTCAGGTTTATAAAGTCGTGGTGACGGAGTTGCGCGAGGATACTTTTTATGCGGTGATCTGGCTGGATCGCGCGGGCGATGTGATCAGCGTCGATTCACGGCCGTCGGATGCGCTGGCGCTGGCGTTGCGCATGGATTGTCCGATTTTTGTGGATGAAGTCGTTTTGAAGAATTCAAAGCTGGCGGCCAACATGTCGGATCGAGTGAACAGCGAAGAGTTGCGCAAGTGGCTGGAAGGTTTGAACGACGACGACATGGGCAAGTACAAGATGTGAGGCAGGATGTTGGCACATCAAAGAGAGACGATTGGCATCATATCCGCAATTGATGCCGGACGATACCATTTGACATCAGTTTTGGTTTGCGGCATCATAGAGAACATGCGAACGACTATTCGCCTCGATGATGACGTTATGACCGTGGCACGACGGTACGCCGAAGGGCGATCCTTACCGTTGGGCAAGGCAGTTTCCGAGTTGGTGCGAAAGGGCCTGAACGCACCAGTCCGCATTCGCATGGTCAATGGGATCGCGGTTATCGACGTCCCTCCAGATTCACCCCTCATCACCAGTGAGCGCGTCAAGGAACTCGAGTTTGACGGCGAATGAGCGTATTTCTTCTGGACGTGAACGTCCTGGTCGCACTCTCGTGGCCGGGCCATCAGTTTCATGACCTGACGCAGCATTGGTTCTCCCGGCATTGCAGCAAAGGGTGGGCGACGTGCCCGATCACGCAGGCGGGATTTCTGCGCATCGTCTCCAACCCAGCGTTCTCTCCACGCGCGGTTGCGCCGGCGGAAGCAATGCGCGCGCTCGAGATCACCGTCAGTCATCCGCGACACCAATTCTGGAAAGATGATTTGCCCCTGGCAGCGGCGGTACTGGCTTTTCAATCAAGGCTTGTCGGGCACCAGCAAATCACCGACGCTTATTTGCTGGGTCTGGCCATGCACAAGAAGGGAAGGCTTGCGACTCTCGATCAGAGTATTCGTGGGCTGCTGGCGCCGGAGGCTCGCGCGGAGCGCTTTATTGAGATCATTGGGTGACGGCGTGTGTGTGTAAGCAGTGCCGTCCCTGCCGGGACTCATTTGATCTTTCTTCGCTTTCCCAGCGCTTACGCGCTGGGCTAACGAATGTCGCCCCTTCGGGGCTTAATTTCGCTCGCTTCTTGCGGCACAGCACGACGCCTTCCAGCCACGCTGGTGCCGCTTCAGCGGGCTCACGGCAGCTCATTCCCGCAGCGAGTTGAGTTGCTACTGGCGCGGGGAGCCTGAGCCTTCGACTTTGGGTTGTGTGCCGGTCAGGCTCCTGAGAAAACTCAATAAATCTTCCTGTTCGTTTGCCGTCAAATTCAAGGGATGAATAAGATCGGACTTCTTTCCGTCGCCTCCGCCGCGATTGTAGAAGGCGATGACTTCGGACAAAGTCGCGATTGATCCGTCGTGCATGTATGGAGTGTGGTCAACGACGTTGCGCAAGCTGGGAGTTTTGAAGGCACCGCGGTCGGCCAGTTTTTTGCTAATGGTATAGCGGCCGAGGTCTTGAGTTTTATCTTCTCCTGACAGGCGCCCGAGCGAGTGAAACTTGTTGTCGGTGAAGTTGGGGCCGTTGTGGCACTGACTGCAGGAAGCCTTGCCGAAAAACAGGATCAGGCCGCGCTTCTGCTGAATGGTCAGGGCGTTCTTTGCGCCGCGGATATAGAGATCGAATGGCGAATCGGGCGTGATGAGCGTGCGCTCAAAAGCGGCGATGGCGGAGGTGATGCGCACGAATGAGATTGGGCCGCCAAATGCCTGGGTGAACTGGCGGTTGTAATTCGGGATCTGGCGCAGCCGATTCACCAGCCAATTTTCGTCCGGAACTGCCATTTCGTGCGACGAGAGTATGGGCTCTGCCGCCTGCTTTTCGAGCGAGTTTGCCCGACCGTCCCAAAACTGCAAGGGATTGTAGGCGGCATTGAGAACGCTGGGAGTGCGGCGACCCAGCACCGTGTGCCGGATGCCGATGGCGCGAGGACGCATATCAGAGAAATGTTTCGCGGGATCGTGACAACTGGCACAACTGAGCGAACCGTCGCGAGAAAGCCGGGTGTCGAAAAACAGCATCTTTCCCAACGCGATCTTGGCGGGGGTCTGCGGATTGGCGGCGGGAATGGGAGGCGATGCGGGCAAGGCAGATATATTTCCGGGCAACCTCGTCAAGCTATCGAGGAACGCTATGGGGATGGCAGGCGATGAAGGAGGGGATGAGGGAAGAGCGGATGCTTGCTCTTTTCCCGGATCCTGCGCTGGGGACGAAAAGCAAAGTGTGAGCAGCGCCAGTATCCCAATTGTGACGCATTTCCACCAGCGGCACATGGTTGCTCCTGCGCCGCGCACGTCAGTTTTCTCTCATTGGCTTGCTGAATCGATCCAGTTGGCTGGTCCTGCCGTCGAGGGTGACTTCCACTTTGCCGACTGCGGGAACTGTTATATCGCGCGATTGCGGAGAAACATGATTACCCCATAACTTCAATGTGTAGGTACCTTTAGGGACGTTACTTAAACGAAACATTCCATCTTCGCGAATGGCCGCATAATACCGGTTGGGAACCACCACAATTGTGGCGCGCATGGACTGGTGAATGGAGCAGCCGACTTCCACGACTCCGGGAGTTGCAAACGTAACCTCCCGGTCGTCGCCCTTTGCATAGAAACCCAGATTGAATTTCCTGGAGGACGAATTGGAATAGACGTTGTGGGCAACCTCGTCTTTGTTCGGCATGGCCACGGTTTCACCGGCCACCACGACGAGGAATGAAGGTGAAAATTGGCCTTTGATTTGGCTCATGGTTGGCTTCGTACCCGATCTGGATTTCACATCGACGGGCCCCGGTGAGCCGACCAGCCAGACGACTCCATGGTGCGCCGCGGTGAGCGTGGCCTGCGGCCAGCCGTCAACGCGGCCCTCGATTTCGCCGCAAAGCGCTGGCGGGGCCAGGCACAGGAGGAAGATAAGCACAATGATGTGCGACCGATGGTTCATCTATTCGAGGCTAAATGGTTGATGGGAGAGGGTCGCCAGGCTTTTGCGAAGAAGGGGTATCCGAAGGTGTCGTGCGGTGCCGCAAGGGGAATTGGTCCCGATTCGGAGCTTCTCTAGTTTACATAATACCTGTTATCGGACATTGCGAGACTTACTCGGGCTACTCCGCCTGTTGTTCCTCCCGGACTCTTTCGATGAAGGAGACCAGTTCGTCTTCGAATGGGAACTTCTCTTTCTTGCTGGGACCATAAGGTAAGAGTTTGGGAGGCTCTGCGCCGAGCTCCGTGAGCAACGCCTGGACTTTATTTAGATCGTAGCGGCGAACGTAGGGCTCGCCATCAGCCCACGCCCATTTGTACGCTTCTTGAGCGTGTAGCGTTGCCTGCTTCCGGTCGCCGGTGATCAGCCACATGTTTGCCAAGATGGGATGCGACGGATGTTTTACGTCTGCAAGTTGTTCAATGTCGTGTCGCGGGTTCGAAAGATAGCCTAGCTTTAGGCGGCAAAAAGCAAGGAGCGTCTCTGCATCCGTTTGGAGCTGGCCGATGGCCCGAGCCATGCTTACGGCTTCTTGGAGACTTTCCGCAGCCAAGGACCATTCAGCTCTCTCGATCAGCCATTCGCCTCGTAGTTGGTAGATATCGCGGAGTGTTCCCCGATTCTTCGCCGCTTTGGCTAGTTGCTCGCCGTGGGCGAGCTGATCTTCGGTCAGATTGCCCTGCCAGAATTGGAACCTCGCGTGCCTGAATTCTGCACTACCGGGGCGATACACGGGACGCGGCCAGTCTCGGCCCATAGGATCTAGGAGGTTCCAGAGGGCTTGGGCATCGGCCCAGCGGCCGGTCAAGGAAAGCTGCGAAAAGCGGGAAAGACGCGAAGTGAAGAGGTCGGTGAGGTTGCCGCTCAGATTCGCGAGATCACAATGCAGCGAAGTACAGCGGTTCTCAGTGGCCAACTTGTTCTGGTTTCGCAGGACGACTGAGATACCTTGGAGAGCCGCACGCAGCGCTTCCCAATCCTTCGCTTGTAAACCGGCCGCGAGTCCGGCGCCGTAAGCGCGCAGTGACTCGGTTAATTCTTCGACTTCTTCTAGCGCGAAGGCTGCGCTAAATGCGAGGTATCTGGCGGAACGGTCATCTACGTCGCCTGGCAAGATCGCCCAACCTCGCGGAAAAAAAGGTCGCGTTAGCGAGAGGCTTTCGGCGTATGCCTCCAAGTTAACAAGCAAGGCCACACCTAGCTCGCCGCAATAGACGTCGGCCGCTTCTTTGTATCGCCCCATCCTTAGCAAAAAGCGGACGATGCGCAGACCGTCGGAAACGTCATCAAGAGTCTCCGCCTCTTCGTACGGATCATGGGTCCTTGTGGAAAAGTAATCCACCACACGTTCGCCGTATCGGTCTTTTTCTTCCGGTCGGAGGCCTCTCGCGGCGATGGCGCGCACGACGGGATGCAAGTCATACCGCCTAGTGAAACCGTCATACTGCAATAGGCCACGGCGCTCCAGGTCTCGGACGGTGTTCGTTAATTCTCCTGGGGCGGCAAGGAATTCCGGCGATCGCAGGCGTGCCTCGATGGCTTCTTCATACGCTTTTTGGCGCTGCAACGCGGATCGATAATCTTTCAGGGCATCCCGTCTTTGGCTCTTGGGCATTCCCTTCCAGTTCGGCCGGATTTCAGGCTCAGTGGGCACCTCAACATTCTCAGGTTCGGGTGGCAGGTGCGGGTTAAGAGCGCTCAAGGTGGGATAATCGATGGCTTCCGACAGCAGGGCCATGGTGGATAGAAGCTGGCGGCCCTTCGGCGGGGCGCCTTCGATCGCTGACTTGAGAATATGGTTGCGTTTGGCAACAAGGTCAAGATCGGCAATGTCGAGTTGGCCGCCAGCGGCTGGGTCTGCTGCCCAGGCGTCGAAATTGCCCTTGTTGGGAAGGTAGTCGTTAATGGGACCCGCAAGGGCACCAGTGACCAGCGGGTGGCAGTCACAGTGGCTCTTGAGATAGTCCTGGATTACTTGTGAATTCCCGGTGATACCGCAAGAGCGTAGAAGTGATTCAGCGTCTGCCGGGCGAAGGCCAGGGAGAGGTACGCGTAGAACGCCCGGGATTGTCTGGACCGCTTGATTGAGCAATACGGCGGGGACTAGGCGAGAGCTGATGAGCAGCTTTGATGGTGAGGCCGACGCTAGCTTTCGGAGCAGATCATCGTCCTCGGGGCGGATGGCTGTTCGCGGATCGCGGCGGGCGATCTGATCCGTGGGTTGAGTTGCCTCTTCATCGGAGATTTCGGCAGCGTCAAACCGGTGATAGGCGACGAGTACGCGCTCGAGGCCGTCCAGAACGAACAACCAAGGACGATTCTGAAGATGCCGCAGGAGCTTTTCGCCAAGCTCGGGGGTTTTCATTTTCCTAAAGCCGTCGAGTGGGCTGCCCGTGATGTACGCTAGTGCGCGCCGACAGAAGTCGGCCATGATCGCGCCGCGCTCATAGAATGAATACCAGAAACGACCCGCCCAGTCGGAGCGGGTCTGGATCGCGTGCTGGGTCATCCACTCCCAGGTGAGCATGCTCTTGCCCGAGCCGCCGATTGCGTCGAACAAGAGGATCGGATGCGCGTCCGCTGGCGAAGCCCAATCGTTCAGGACATCTAGCTGGGCACTACGCCCCACAAATTTGTGAGAACCTATGTACGGCGGCTCCGCGTAGAGCGCTGGAGGCGATGGAATCGGATCAACCTCGCTCATCACAGGCACATGACTCTGTGTCTGAGCTTTGGGTGCGGGAGTGGCGTCAAGATAGCGGCGAAGACTAGCGACGGATTGACCCGCTTTCTCCTTGAATTCCTCCAGACTGTCGAATGTGGCGTAAACGCGATGTACTGGCGAATTCGCCTTCATCTGTTTAGCGCGCTCACGAAAGGCCTTGAGCTTTTTTTTCTTGGTACCGCTAGATTCGAAGTCCGCCTCCATTCCCTTGTGTTTATCGCTCATGATGAAGAGCAGAATTGGGCGATCAAGGCGCATCGCCTCATTGAACTCTAGTTCTGTGATTGAGAGCTTGCCCGGATTGCGCTTTGGGCAGGCGGGGGTTTGTCCGTACTTGCGGCTGATCACTCCGATGTATGCAGAAGCGTCTTTGACCATTTCGAGCGAGGAGTCGATAACATCCAGATCGGGCTTCGCCGAGTCGTTTTCCATAGCGACATCGGTAAGACCCTGGCCCTTGATCGCTTTAATTAAGGCCGATCGATGTTGCTCCAGGTCCGTGAAGGTGCTGGAGACCATGACTCCGCGGTACAGGTGTGGTTCCGAGTACTGCTCATTTGGCATATTTGAGCCGTCACTTAGTCCTAAGTTATCCCCTTGAAGATAGAGATAGTACCCCAACATTGGCAGCTTTGAGGACATAATTCGCGCGTCGGCAACCGTGAGTGTCGTGGGATACTTCAGCGGCTTTCAGGGTGTGCGTCAGAGTTTCAGTCGTCCCTTCCGGGGCTTGTTCCTTCCACTTTCCCCCGACGCTGAAAGCCCCAAGCTATTGTCGGGTGCCCCCTCCGGGGGCTCGGCTATTTGCCACTTCTGAAGACACTTCTACCCAATTCGGAATGAAGACTTTGGGGGCACGACGCTCGGGGGCTGAAGCCCTTCTTCCTTGTTGGGCCCCTACGCGGCGCTAAAGCGCCGCTCTTCCACCTGGGGCGAGAGCGTTTCGATTATTGCCAGGTGTCGTTTTTGTTGCCGGAGAGTTTGCGGTCGAGGAAGGTTGCGGCGCTGATCAGGGCCAGGTGCGTCAGGGCCTGGGGGAAGTTGCCGAGTTGCTCGCCGCTGCTGCCGAGTTCTTCGGAGTAAAGTCCGAGGTGATTGGCGAATCCGAGCACGCGATCGAATAGAAGCTGCGCTTTCTCGAGTTGTCCGGAGCGGGCGAGGCACTCGATCAGCCAGAAAGAACAAGGAGTGAAGCTGCCCTCGACGCCGTCGAGACCGTCGGTGTAACTGGCGTAGCGGTGCACCAGACCGCCGTAAGAAAGATGTTCTTCGACGGCGGCCATGGTGGAAAGCCAGCGCGGGTCGGTGGGAGTGATGAAGCGCATCATGGGCATCAGGAGAACCGAGGCGTCGAGGTAGTCCGAGCCTTTCGCCTGGACGAAGGAGTTGAGCTTCTCGTTCCAGAAGTTGTTGAAGATATCTTCGTGAATCGCATCGCGAATATCGAGCCATGAATTTAGCGGGGCGACGAGAGAACGCTTCTGCGCCAGGCGAATTGCTCGATCGAAGGCGACCCAGCACATGAGGCGGGAGTGCAGAAAATGCTGCTGACCGTTGCGAACCTCCCAGATTCCCTCGTCGGGGCGATCCCAGTTGGTGGAAAGCCAATCCAACAACGCGCACACGCGGCGCCAGCCGTCGTTCGACATTCCACCGATGTATTTGGAGCCGAGGTAAATCGCGTCCATGAGCTCGCCGTAGACATCGAGCTGCAATTGGGATTGCGCGGCGTTGCCGATGCGGACGGGGCGCGAATTGCGGTAGCCGGAGAGATTTTTCAGTATTACTTCCGGAGTATCGGATGAGTCGTGAATTTTGTACATCGGTTTCAAGGGGCCGTCGTGGCGGCTTTCCTTGAGGCCAGTGGTGACTCGTTCGCGCATCCAGTGGCCGAACTGGCGAAGCTCATCGGTGAAGCCGAGACGCATGAAGGCGTAGAGCGTGAACGAGGAGTCTCGCAGCCAGGTCAGGCGGTAATCCCAGTTGCGAGAGCCGCCGAGACGCTCGGGCAGACCGAAGGTGGGGGCGGCGATCAGCGAACCGTATTCGTGGCTGGTAAGAAGTTTCAGGATGAGCGCAGATCGATTGACCATTTCGCGCCAACGGCCCTGGTATTGGGATTGGGCAATCCACGAGTGCCAGTAGCGGGAAGTTTCCTTCATGAGGTCGTCGAATTGATGTTCGTCCAGTTGAGGATCGTTCTTTGAGGCCTCACCGAATGTGAATGTCGCTTGCTGACCGGCTGCGAGGGTAAATTCCGCGACGGCGTCGCCTTCTTTGATCGTCAGCGGAACGGTTGCGTGCAACGCCATTGGCTTCAGGCTTTGCGCCTGCGGGCGGAACAGGACCGTGCCTTTCTTAACGCTGACTGAATGAGAGGAGCGTGCGTAGTCGAAGCGGGGTGCGCAACAAACACGGAATTTAATTTCGCCTTTGAGTACATGAACATTGCGGACGATCTTGTTTGCCCATTCTTGCGATGGGCCACCGACGGGCATGAAATCGGTAACTTCGGCGACGCCCTGCTCGGACAGGAATCTTGTGACCAGGATGTTGGTGTTCGACAAATAGATTTGCTTGGTGCGCACCGATGCGATTTGAGGAGCGATTTCAAAACTGCCGCCTTTTTTTTGATCGAGCAGGGCCGCGAATACCGTGGGCGAATCGAAGTGGGGAAAACAGTAGAAATCGATAGCAGCGTCGGTGCTGACGAGGGCGGCGGACTGCATGTTTCCGATGACGCCGTGCTGTTCGATAAGCGGAGTGCGCTTGGGCATGCGGGTTAGATGCCGGAGGCGGAATTTGTGGCTGGTTGGGCGATCTTGATTTTGGAGGGGATGAAGCGAGGGGAGGTGCGGGCGTCGGAAAGCGCAACCTCGGGGGCTAAAGCCCCACGGGAGTTGGGGCGGCTTACGCGGCGCTGAAGGGCCGCTCTTCCACGGTGCTCCGCGCATTTGCGCGTTTTTCCGCAGCCGTTAAGGCGTGCCCTTCCCCGGCAAGATCCACTCCAAGATGAAGTCAATATCAAGGTCGAAATCGTATCAACATCAAGATCAATGTCAACGGCGGCGGACAGGAGTGTTCGCCTACTAGCCGGTCTTACCGGTGATGTAGGCCCAGGCCAGGGCCAGCGATAGGCCGGCGACCAGGATTGTGGTTGCCCAGGCGATGGTGTTGAACAGACGCGTGTTTACGTACTCGCCCATCAGGTCTTTCTTGTTGATCAGGATCAGCATGAAGATCAGAACGAAGGGGAGGACAACTCCGTTTAGGACTTGGGACCAGAGGACGATTTTTATCAACTGTTCGCCGGGGATTATCAATACGAGTGCGGCGCCGGCGGCGATGAGAAGCGTGTAAAGCCAGTAGAAGACGGGGGCTTCGCCGAATTTCAGGCCAACGCCGGATTCGAAACCGAGGCCTTCGCAGACTGTATAGGCGGTGGAGAGCGGCAGGATCGAGGCGGCGAAGAGCGAGGCGTTGAACAGACCTACGGCGAAGAGAATGTAGGCGTAGTCTCCGGCGAGCGGGCGCAGGGCTTGAGCGGCGTCGGCGGCGTATTTGATGTCGCGGAAGCCGTGGATGTAGAGCGTGGCGGCGCAGGCGACGATGATGAACCAGGCGACGACGTCGGTGAAGACGCAGCCAGTGATTACGTCGAGACGCGAAGCTCCATATCCGCGCTTGGTGACGCCTTTTTCCACGACCGAGGCCTGGAGGTAGAACTGCATCCACGGGGCGATTGTGGTGCCAACTATCCCGATAACCATGAAGAGATAGGCCTGATCGCGAAACTTGGCCAGAGCAGGCGGCTTGAATGTGGCGATGGTCGCCTCTTTCCATGCGGGATGGGCGAGGGCTCCGGCGAAAAGATAGGTGATGTAAAAGAAGGATGCGGCGAGGAAGACTTTTTCCACGCTCTTGTACTGGCCTTTGACCACGATCAGCCACACGATCACGGCGCAGATGGGAACGGTGATGAAGCGCGTCCAGCCGAACAGTTCGAGGCTGGTGGCGATGCCGATGAATTCAGTCAGGACGTTGCCGAAGTTAACGATCAGGATTCCGAGCATCATGAAGAAAGTGATGCGGAAGCCGAACTCTTCGCGGATAAGATCGCTGAGGCCTTTGCCTGTTACCGCGCCCATGCGGGCGGACATTTCCTGCACCACGATCAGGGCGAGCGTAATGGGGATCATGGTCCAGAGAAGGAGATAGCCGAACTGCGCTCCGGCGGACGAGTAGGTTAAGATGCCGCCGGCATCATTGTCGACGTTCGCGGTAATAAAGCCCGGTCCTACAACGGCGAAGAAGAGCAGGATCCGGATCTTCCAACGTCTCAAATACTTCATGCGCAGATTTCACGGACATATGGGTGGAGCGGGAAAGCACGGGCCAACGACGGGATAGGATAAATGGAGTGGGGGAATCTGGCCAAAGGAAAAGTGATGGAGAGGGGAAAAAGTTTGCTGCGGAGCGGGAAGAAAAGCAGATTCCTCCTTGTTCGCTTCGCTCACGTGTCGGAATGACAAGACGGAGGGGCCAACTCGGCTTTAGAGTTTGGCGCGGAGGATGCTGATTACTTCGTCGGAGGTGATGACGCCGGTCAGCTTGTTGCGTTTGTCAACTACGGGCAAGGTCAGGAGGTTGTATTTGTCGAAGAGCTCGGCGACTTCGTTGTCGTTGGCGCCTTCCTGGCTTTGGACCAGGGGTTCCTGAGTGAGCGAGAGCATGGGAGATGTTGGGTCGGCGAGGACAATTCTGGCCAGCGGTACGGCCCCTACCAGCGTTCCGTGGGAATCGACGAGATAGATGGTGGCGACCGATTCGATTCCGCCCTCGAAGTGGCGCAGGGCTTCGACCGCATCGTGAGCCCAACTGGTGACCGGGAGTGCGATGAAATCCGTGGTCATGCGACCCGCTGCCGTTTCTTCTTTGTGCTCGAGCAGGTCGACCACGTCTTGCCGCTCTTCCGGTTGCATCTGCACCAGAATCTGCTCGGTACGCTCGTCCGATAGATCGCCGAGAAGATCGGCGGCAGCGGCGGGATCCATTTCTTCGACGATGTCGGCGGCGCGATCGGAATCGAGCGATTCCACGATGGACTTCTGGACCTTGGGATCGACTTCTTCAAGCGTCTCGGCGGCGACGCCTTCGTCGAGCGTTTGAAAGATGGCCTGGCGCTCGTCGGGGGCAAGATCTTCGACGATGTCGGCGATGTCGGCCGGGTGCAACTTCCCTAATCCTTCGAGAGAGATGTTGAGCTTTACGCGGCGGGCGGGGTCGGTCTCGATGATGTCGACAAAGCTCCAAGGAATATTGCGGGGCGGAATCTTTCCGAGGAAAGCGTTCATGGCCGCGCGGGGCGCAACTCCGCGTAACAGGCGGCGGACGGCTCCGCGGGGACCGACATCGACGGAGTGGACGCGAAGAACGGGAGCTGAGCGTCCGGCTTCTTTTTGCGCTTCCACCTGCAGGTCAACATCGTTGACGCGAACGACTTTTCGTCCGTTGATGTCGATCACCTGCTGATCGAGCAGGTCGCGCTCCAGCAGGAACAGGCCTTCGGTGCCGTTTTCAGTGAGCCACTCGCCGATGCCGGTTGCGGCGCGTACGCCGCCATTGATCGAGGAAACGGCGGCGAAGGGGAGGACGCGATTGCCGGACTTGGTTTTCACAATCAGAGAAGCTACGCGGGAACGGTCTTCCTGCGGGGCGAGAGCGACTTCGCGCACACGTCCACTGGCCGCGCCCGACGGGTCATAGACGGGGGAGCCCAGGAGATCGGAAAGTGCGAGCGTCAGCATCCGGCTAGAGGATAACGAAGTTTGTGGCGAGAAAGAAATGAATTGTGCGACGGCGGGAAGAATGTTTGCGAAAAAGCCTGCAATATTTAATGTGGGGGAACGTCTTTAATAATGCGGCTAGCAGCGAACAGAAGCGGTGGTGGGCAGTTGTGTTAGCGCGCATTTTACAGAACCGTATAATAGGCCTAGAGTGCGCCACATCTTCGACATCTTCGGGCAGACGCTGCGCAGTCTTTGGGCGCACAAGCTGCGTTCGTTTCTTACCATGTTTGGCATTGCGTGGGGAGTCGGTTCCCTGCTGCTGCTGGTGGGACTGGGCGAAGGATTTCGCTCGGGCAACCGGCGGCAGTTCGACACGCTGGGCGAGAACGTGATGTTCATCTGGTCGGGGCGAGCGCCCGTGATGCAAGGCAGCTTTACGGCGTTGCGGCAGTACTACCTGACTTATCGCGATTACGAGGACATTCTGCGCGACTGCCACAGTGTGGGCAAGGCTGCGCCCATGATTTCACGGAACGATATCCGGGCGGTCAGCGATTTCTTTCAGGCCAGCGGCCAGATCATCGGCGCGCCAGCGATGATCAACCAGATTCGCTATTTGCCGATGCATGAAGGCCGCTGGCTGGACGATCTCGACGATTTGCAAAGACGTCCGGTGATCGTGATTGGCGACGAAGTGCGGAGGACGTTATTTCCTGGCAGGCCTGCAGTGGGCGCCAGCATCCTGCTGAACGGCATACAGTTTGAGGTGGTTGGCACCTTGAACAAGATTGGCCACGGCGACAACATAAATTTGAATCTGCGGAGCTGGGTGCCTTACGCGACGATGCACGAATACTTTCCACCAGCCAATGTGGGCATCGATCCGAATGTGATTTCCCTAATCAATTATCAGCCGAAATCGCGCGCCTTGCACGACACTGCGCGCCAGGAAGTACACGAGGTTATAGCGCGCAATCATGACTTCGATCCCAACAATCTAGATTCGTTCGATGAGTGGGACACGGTGAAAACGGTGGACCAGGTGGGCAAGATTTTTGATGCCATGAATTTGTTTTTGGGCAGCGTGGGGTTGGTGACGCTGGCACTGGGTGCGATTGGAATTATCAACATCATGCTGGTTGCGGTAGCGGACCGAACGCGGGAGATCGGGCTGCGCAAGGCTATTGGCGCGACCAAGCGCAGCATCATGTTCCAGTTTTTTGTGGAGGGAGCATTTCTTACGTTGCTGAGCGGGGGAGTAGGAATTGCCGGGGCGGCGGGATTAATGGCGGCACTTTCCGGATTTGATTTGGGAGACGGGTTCGATCCCCCGAAGCTGGTGGCTTCGACGGCGGCGTTGGCTGTGGCTTCGCTGGCGATTGCGGGGGTTGCAGCAGGTCTGTATCCGGCGAGCCGCGCGGCGGCGCTGCAACCGGTGGAGGCGCTGCGCAAGGAATAGTTGGAGGCTTTTTGCCGTTTGCCAGCGATTTTTTTCCGGCGGAAGCAAGAACCTAGATTCGTCGTCGTTCCGCTCCTCGGAATGACAAGGCTCAAGGGCCTCGTCGGAATGACAACACTATTTTAAGGAAGACATGAATCGCGATCTGTTACAGCAAGCCGTCTCGGCCATGCGGCATGACCTGCGACGCACTCTGCTCACTATGGCGGGGATGGCGTGGGGCATCGCCACCGTGGTGCTGCTTCTTGCATATGGCAACGGCTTCGCCACGGCCATCCAGAATATCTTTGAAAGTTTTGGCGCGACGGCTGTTGGCGTTTTTCCCGGGCGCACTTCGCAACAGGCGGGCGGCAACAAGGCGGGAATCGCGATTCGCTTTACCAATGACGACATCGAATTGCTGCGCAACAACGTTCCGCTTAGCCGGCATGTGGTTCGTATGTCGCAAAAAGATTCGACGGTGCAGAACGACAACCGGTCTTTTACCTTTCCGGTGAATGGCCTTGATCCTTCCATTCAGGAGATCTGGAACCTGGACGTAGAGCGCGGAAGATTCCTGGACGATGCTGACAATATGCGCCACGCACTGGTGGCGGTGATCGGCTCGGAGGCGCGTGACAAGCTGTTTTCCGGTATGACAGCGATCGGCGAGAACATTCGCGTCGACGGAGTAACGTTTGAAATCGTGGGAGTGCTTCAACCACGCATGCAGGAAGGCGACAACGACGATAACCGGGTCATTTATATTCCGTATAACTCGATGGATGTGATCAAAGATAACCATTATCTGGACGGAATCTGGCTGGATTCGGCGGGCCTGGATCACACGAAAATGGATAAGACGATTCGCGACTCACTGGCCACCGCGCACAACTTCAAGCCCGACGACACGCGGGCCGTATTTGTCTTCGATGCGCAGAAGCAGCTCTCGCAATTCGGAATCATTTCCATGGCGCTCAAAGTTCTGCTGGCGTTTATTGGCACGGTGACGCTGGGCATTGGCGGCGTGGGGCTGATGAACATCATGCTGGTTTCGGTGACGCAACGCACGCGGGAAATTGGCGTGGAAAAGGCGCTGGGCGCGCGGCGGCGCGATGTGATGTTTCAGTTTCTCGCGGAAGCACTGGTGATTACAGCCGTAGGCGGCGTGTTGGGAATCATCCTGTCTTACATCGTGTCATTGTCGGTTGGGCGGCTGACGCTTTATAGCGCCATGGCCAGCCACGCCGAGGCCGGCGACATCCGGCTGATTGTTTCACCGATGATTCTGATTGTGTCGACTTCGATTTTGGCGGTCGTGGGCGTGATCAGCGGAATGGTTCCGGCGATGCGCGCGGCGAATCTAGATCCGATTGAGGCATTACGGTACGAATAAGCGGTTAACGGATTGACTTTTCTGATATGTCTGATTCCATTCTCTCTTTGCCGCCGCCTGCTGCCGATGCGCGAGTGGCTTATGGCTCGGATGAGAATCAGTTTTTCGATCTGCGGCTGCCGAAAGCCAAGCCGCCTTTTCCCCTCGTCATCAATATTCACGGTGGATTCTGGCGCGCAAGATATAGTCTCGAGCACACCGGGCATCTATGCGCCGCCGTCACGGCGAAAGGCGTGGCTACGGCGAATCTTGAGTACCGGCGTGTCGGTAACCCTGGTGGGTCGTGGCCGAATACATTTGCCGATGTGCGCAGCGCGTATCAGTTTCTGATGCAGAATGCGGCGCAGCGTGGTTTTGATTTGCAGCGAGCGCTGGTGATGGGGCATTCGGCGGGAGGGCAGCTTGCGTTGTGTTTAGCGGCGCATGAACGCGGCCTCAAGGGTGCTGTGTCGCTGGCGGGGCTGGTCGATCTACAACGGACTTACAAGCTTCACTTGAGCGACGACGCTGTGGTGGAGTTTCTGCGCGGGACGCCTGCGGAGGTTCCTGATCATTATCGCGAAGCTGACCCGATGGAGTTGGCGATTCCGCAGATACCACAATGGATAATTCAGGGCACGGCCGACGATATTGTGCCACCTGCGTTCAGCCGTGATTATGTTGCGTTGAAGCAGAAGCGCAGCGGAAAAGAAAAAGAAGATGTTCACCTGCTGGAAATTTCCGGCGCGGATCACTTCGACCTGATCGATCCGCGGAGTTCGGCGTGGATTCAGGTGGAGAAAACGATTCTGAATTTACTCGGCTGATCGCTTCCCTTCCCGTTGCGAATTGGAATGCTCCTCGCGTTATATCCCTTATAATCGTCGGTCACAGAGGAGAAGCCTTTGCCCTTCGACGACCTTCGCCAGTGGATTGCCGCGCTCGACCGTGCCGGTGAATTGCGGCGCATTCAGACTGAAGTCGATCCGATTCTGGAGATTGCGGAGATTACTGACCGGGTGAGCAAGGGTGGCCTGCGGCCTTTCGCGGGCGGGTTCGCCCGCGCCACGCAAGCGAATCCTGCTTTGCTGTTTCAGAACGTTAAAGGACATCCAAGCTCGCAGATTCTCATCAATCAGTTTGGCTCGGACGCGCGGATGAAGCTGGCGATGGGCGTTAAATCTTTGGACGAATTCGGCGACCGTATTCGTATGTTTATGGATGTGAAATCGCCGCAGGGATTTCTCGACAAATTGAAGATGCTGCCCCTGCTGACCGAAGCAGCGAAGTTTTTTCCAAAAACTGTGCCGACTGGACCGTGCAAAGAGGTGATCAAGCGGGATAACTTTTCGTTGCTCGACTTCCCTGTTTTGCAATGCTGGCCGAAGGATGCGGGACGGTTTATTACTCTGCCGTGCGTGACCACGCGCGATCCTAAGTCGGGCAAGCGAAATCTGGGCATGTACCGCATGCAGATTTTTGACGAGCGCACTACGGGGATGCACTGGCAGCGGCAGAAGATTGGAGCCGAGCATTATCGCGAAGCAATGCGGCGGGCGGCTTCTAACGTCACACCAGGATCGTCTGTCGATCTTATGGCGCGCAGTTTGGGCGGGTCGGTATTAGCTGACGGTGATCGGCCTTCGGGCAGGCTGGAAGTTGCGGTGGCTATCGGTACTGATCCTGCGGTGACCTTTTCGGCGATTATCCCGGCGCCACCTGAGGTCGAAGAATATCTAATTGCCGGATTTCTTCGGGGAGCGCCCGTCGAGTTGGTGAAGTGTGAGACGGTTGATCTCGAAGTGCCGGCGACCAGCGAAATTGTTCTCGAGGGATACGTGAATCTTGACGAGCTTCGCGCGGAGGGGCCGTTTGGTGATCACACGGGGTTCTATTCGCTCGAAGATCTTTATCCTGTCTTTCACGTCACGTGCGTGACACATCGTAAGGATCCGATCTATGCGACGACCATCGTAGGCAAGCCTCCGCAGGAGGACGCTTACATGGGCAAGGCGGTCGAAAGAATTTTTCTTCCTTTGATGAAGCTGACTATTCCAGAGCTGGTCGATGTCAACTTGCCTATCGAAGGCGTGTTCCACAATCTGATGATCGTTTCGATTCGCAAGTCTTATCCCGGGCAGGCGCGCAAGGTGATGAATGCAATCTGGTCGCTGGGGCAGGCGATGTTTACCAAGTGCATTGTGGTGGTGGATGAAGATGTAGACGTGCAGGATATCGCCGATGTGACATTAAAGGTGTTCAATCACATTGACCCGGAGCGCGATATTCAGTTCACGCTGGGGCCGGTGGACTCGCTCGATCACGCTTCGCGGCTGCCGAATTATGGGTCGAAGATGGGAATCGACGCGACACGCAAGTGGGCGAGCGAGGGATTTGCGCGACCGTGGCCGGATGAGATTTTAATGGATGCGAAGACGAAGGCTTTGGTGGATGGGAAGTGGAAAGTTTTGGCGAAGGAGTTGGGGATTGAATGATCGTTGAACTCAAAGATTGGAACGTGACTTCCTAGCTGGTCTCTTAGACATCCGCTATTCCTTCCTGCTTGCGCTCATAACCCGCACACTGGAACACGGGGAGGCGCGGATACTTCGGATATGACGGATCGGTTGCGGAGCGCTCGCAGAGAAAGAACTGGGAGCCACGATCAGACTGCACCAGCTGCATGAAGCGGCAATCGGCGCACAAGCCTGCCTGGGCCCGTTGATTGTCGTGTTTCCTCTTCATTCCTCGTGAAAAATGGAACGGCGCGGAATGAGTTCCGCGCCGCTCTTGCTCACAGTCTAATTTACATTCCCGCTCACTGCCCAAACACGTAGCCTGCGCCTTGCTGGGAATTGGAGCCGATTGTTGTTAGATTTGCGCCGGCGGCGATTGTAGTTCCGCCAATGGCGACGGAGCTTCCCAAATAGGATCCTTCACCGGCGTCGGAGGCTGACAGTTCCTGAGCATAGTGCGAAATGGTTTTCCAGCCAGTGCTGGGCTTATTGTAGACAAACACTGCCCCTACCTCATATTGGCCATTCACATTCGCAAATATCGAACCGGCAACGATCGTGTTTCCGCTGATGCCGACGGAGTAACCCAGGAAAGGACCGTCCGCAGCACTGAGTTGAGCGTTCTCTTCCGCGTTTACCCAGCCGCCGGAAGGCTTCACGTAAACGTACACCGCGCCCTGGTCGTCGTTGCGGCCAATCGCGCCCGCAGCCACGGTGGTGTCGGTCGTGGCGACGGACCAGCCGAGTTGGTCGTTGATGTTGCCGTCGGAGGCGAGCAACTGCGCTGTTTGAACCAGGTTCTTTCCGTTCCAACCTCCCGCTGGCTTCGCATACAGGTAAACAATCGAACCGCTCCCCGCGGCGATTGTGTTTCCGGTGGTGCTCATCGCAACCGAACTCCAATTTGTGTTCACGTCGCTGGTTATTAGCGAAGCGCCCGCAGATCCTTTGGCCCATCCCGCCTGCGGCTTGTTCCAGACTAACAAGCCGAGCTGTTGCCCGCTGCTCAGGCCATTTTCTATCGTGACCACCGAATTTCCTCCCGCAGCGATGGAAATCCCAATGCCGCAACTGCAGCCCGAACCCGCTGTCAACTTGGCCGTCTCTGTCGTGCTGACCCATCCGCCGGAAGGCTCGGTATAAACGTAGATCGCGCCATACGTGTATTTGAAATCAGTAACCAGAGTAGCAATGCGCGAGCCCACAAAGATGTTGTTCCCACTGATCGCCACCGAGATTCCAAACGGATTGCCCGGCTCATCGTCGGAAGGCGTAAGTTCGGCGGTCTCGGTCGCATCGGCCCATCCGCTCGCAGGTTTGACGAAAACGTAGGCCGCATCCTTAACGGTGCTTGCGTTGACGCCATAGGCTCCGACCACAATAGTGTTGCCATCGCTGCTCACGGCAATGCTGTAGCCGAGTTCGCTGCCAGCAGTACCGTCCGATGCTGTCAATTTCGCTAATTGCTGATAGACGGCAGGAGGAAGACTCTGGAGTGTGGCGCTGGAATCTGCGAACGCCGCGCAAGATAACACGACAATGGATAAACAGAGGCGCAACAGCCAACGGTAAGTCGGGAGCATGAGTTTCTCCTCCTGAGGTGAACCGCAAATGAACAGAGCTTGCACTTCGCGCCGGGCAAGTGGCGCGAATGCGGCAAACCGCGAGAAGCGAATTCTCGTCTCGCGCGATGAAGGCGTCAAGATGCAGAAACTTGCAGCCTGTGGAAATGGAACCAACGGGTCGCAAGTTCTTGCATCTTGATTCGTAACAAGGTCAAGAGCAAAATTCCGAAGCATGGGTTGAGTTCGGCCCGTCACTTCTCGAATTTTCCCGGACGAAGGCGCGGACGGCAATCAGAACGACGCCGCTTATATTTACGAATTGCAGTAAGGGCAGTTGCTTTCCATGAGTCACACAAGGAGAAAGTCGAAATGCGCAACCAACGTTTCTCTCTCGTTCTCGTCACAGTCGCCCTAACCCTCTTCGCCGCAGCCGCAGCCTGCGCGCAGAGCGTGACACAACTCGGCCAGTTCACCGCGCCGGATCTCTACTATCAATCGTACTTCGGATGGTCCGCCGCCATCGCCGGCAATACCGTGGTTGTTTCGGCTCCCGGGGATGAATTCGGCGGGAGCTTGCTGTATGTGTACGAAAAACCGGCAGGGGGATGGACCACGGTCACGCCGATAGCCCAATTCGGCTACGCTTGCAGCAACGGAGGCCGGCTCGCCATCAGTGCCGACGGCAGCACCATTGCCTCGCTGGCAGCCCAATGCTATGGCGGACTTGGCTTTGGAGCCACATCGATCGCCGTGTGGGTTCGCCCTGCGGGCGGATGGCAGAACAATGCGCCTCCAACGGCCGTAATTGTCAATGCCAACAATCAGCCCAATGGAAGCCCGTGCGGCAACAATTTCGCCATGAGTTCCGACGGCAAGACGATCATCTGCTCTGACCGGTTTTTCTCCGGCAAGAACTACCTGTATTTTTTCGATCGGCCTTCCACCGGCTGGGCCAGCACTACGAAGCCCAGCTTGACCGTTACTCTGAACCATTCGGTTTCCCAAATGTCGATGAATGGCGACATCATCGCAATGGATGAGCAGCTTGCACCGGTCTTGCAGCTCTTCCAGCGCACGCCTGGGGGCCTTCAGCAGATTGCGCAACTGAAAACATCTGACGGGGTGCATTTCGGCTACGGGATGGCAATGGATTCCGAAACAATTGTGATCCAAGGCATTATCGGCAATGACGGTCCGGGCAAAGTTTACCTTTACAGCAAGCCGGCTTCAGGGTGGACCAGCGCGACCGAGACCGCACAGATCACCGCTGCGTCATCCACCAGCACCGGGTTGCAATTCGGATACAGCATCGCCAAGAGCGGCAATGCGCTGCTGATAGGCGGAGATCCAGATGCCTATGTTTATTTCCAGCCCAGTGGTGGATGGCAGACTACCAGCCAGCCGAACATAACGCTGGTTTCGACTGATCCTTATGCGGAGGACTTCGGTGGAGGAGTGGCCATGCAAGGACCAACCATGGTGATTGGCGATCCGCTGGAAGGTGCAAACTTCAACTACAACGGCGCTGCGTACATTTACGAAGCGCAATAGCGGATGCAAACGATGTTCCGATCAAGCCCGGGCTTTCGTCCGGGCCTTTGTCGTGGACGTCCTCGCCGGTAAGCGAAGAACGCGCGCGAATCCGGTATACTGGTTAGGCATGCCGGTTCTGAAAAATATTGCCGCCATCGCCAAGGGCATGAGCATCACCTTCATGGAGATGTTTCAGCCCACGACGGTGGAGAATTATCCCGATGGCAAAGGACCGTTGCGCGGTGCGCGGATTGAGGCGCGATTTCGCGGCGCTCACGTTTTGCAGCGCGACGAAAACGGCCTGGAAAAATGCGTTGCGTGTTTCTTGTGCGCCGCGGCGTGCCCTTCTAACTGCATTTACATTGAAGCGGCCGAGAATACGGCCGAGAACCGCGTGAGCGGCGCCGAGCGTTACGCCAAGGTTTACAACATCGATTACAACCGGTGCATTTTTTGCGGATATTGCGTGGAAGCTTGCCCCACCGACGCTATTACCCACGGACACGGATTTGAACTGGCGACATTCAACGCCAGTAATCTGATTTACCGCAAGGAGCAAATGCTGGCCTCCCGGCCAGCACACATGGGAGCCAACGTGGTGTTCAATCAAGCGGACGTTGACGGCGGAGCTCCGGCGGAGATGGTTGCGGGGAGCTAAACTTCGTTCCGAGAATTTTTCGATCGCGAATTTTGACGCTGCAAGCAGACTCCCTGGCGTTTATTGCGAAAGAGTTGTCACCAACCGCTCGTGGACTAAATGCTGATCGCCAATTGCTAATCGCTTAGCCCTCGGGATCGTAGTTCAAGTTCGGTCCCAGCCAGCGCTCCATTTCGTGTATATCCATGTGTTTGCGCTCACTGTAGTCGGCAACCTGGTCGCGATCAATCTTGCCCAGACTGAAATATCGCGATTCCGGATGGGCGAGGTAAAGGCCGCTCACGCTCGATCCCGGCCACATGGCAAAGGATTCCGTGATCTGGATTCCTGTATTGGCCTCAACATCGAGCAAACGCCAGAGTGTGCCCTTCTCGGTATGGTCGGGGCATGCCGGATAACCTGCGGCGGGACGAATGCCGCGATATTTTTCGTGGATCAGATCGTCGCTGCTCAAGTTTTCTGAACCGCCGTAGCCCCATTGATCACGAACGCATTTGTGCAGGCACTCGGCGAACGCCTCCGCCAGCCGATCGGCGAGGGCTTCAGCCATAATCGCGTTGTAGTC
>Ga0209006_10000103_pt1 | contig 90300 bp, 72 predicted proteins | sample JacPin_JW_Ref_O2_FD_188567 | JGI IMG/M metagenome (GOLD analysis project Ga0209006, IMG submission 188567) | Forest soil microbial communities from Algoma, Ontario, Canada - Jack Pine, Ontario site 1_JW_Ref_O2 (SPAdes) (version 2) | ecosystem: Environmental > Terrestrial > Soil > Boreal... | reverse complement strand
TAACTTCCGTCGCAAACGGTCGGGACGTAGCGCAGCCTGGTAGCGCGCACGCTTGGGGTGCGTGAGGTCGCTGGTTCAAATCCAGTCGTCCCGACCACTTCTTCCGATGATCCTTTGAATCGCGTTTTGAAAGGCACAGCGTCCACTCTTGAGTTCTTTGCCTCACATCCTCATTACCAATGACGACGGTATCCACGCGCCGGGTCTGCGCGCGCTCGTCGATGCGCTGAAGAACGACGCGAAGCTCACCATTGTTGCGCCCCTGTACGAGCGCAGCGCCAGCGCGCAGGCGCTCACGTTGCGCCAGCCGATCTACATGGATCAAATCGCGCCGAACGAATATGCGATCGAAGGGACGCCGGCCGACGCCGTAATCATTGCGTTCAACGCGATCCTCACTGAAAAACCTGACCTCGTCATTTCCGGAATCAATCGCGGCAGCAATATGGGGGAAAATATTTATTATTCCGGCACGGTCGGCGCCGCGATGGAGGGCGCCATCAACCGCGTCCCCTCGATCGCAATTTCCGTCGCCTATCGCAGCAAGGATATTGACTTCAAACCCGCTGCCGAATTTGCGCGTGTGCTGGTTCCGGTGGTGCTCACCGAAAAATTGCCCCCCGGAATCCTTCTCAACGTGAATGTCCCGCAAATCTGGCACGGCTCGGTGCGCTTTACCAAGCAATCCTCAAAAATCACGCGCAACTTGCTGCAACCTGGCACCGACCCGCGCGGCCGCAAATATTTCTGGCTGCATGAGCAGCAAATCGTGGAGGGCATCGAGCCTGATACGGACATGGCTGCGGTTCGCGACGGCGCCATCTCCGTCACCCCTCTCGAACTCGACCACACCCACATTCCGTCATTGAAACATCTCGCCCACTGGACCAATCTTCTCGAATCCGTCGTCAAGCGTTAAGCCAACCGCATCTACAACAAACGAGGTGCGCCTATTCAGATCGAAAGATCAGTGACGAGGAAAGGGCGTTTTCTTTGCGAAATGGGAGGTTTGCCTGGAAAGAATCTGAAGTTAACGTGCCGTTGCCGCTCGCGAATCTCTCAGATCCGCGGCAAGCAAACGATGAAATAAATGTTCCCCGGCCTCGCGTCGGACCGAAAGCCGCCCAGCCTGATAGGCCCGCGAACTTAATCCACGCTGCACGCCATCGCAAATCACAATGTCTTCCTGTTGCACCAACTCGCTGACGCTCATGCTCTCGCGTATATACGGCATCGTATCTTCCGAGACGTTGCCAAAATAAAAATCAAAAATCACTTCGCAACGGTCCGGGCCCATCGGCAGAACGAAATTGGTATCGAGATAGCCTTCGTACCAATTCAGCATGAAATTCGGATACTGCCAGAAATAGAACGCGCGATCGCCCTTCCGCGTGTTTGCCGCGCTGGCTTCCGATTTCGCATCCACCGCCACCGGACTCGACTGCACGCAGCAGCGGTCCACGTTCTCAATCGTGTAATTCGTGTAATCCAGCACGCTGTTCAATCCCTTGTGCATGTGCGGGACGTGATATCCGCCGTCCAGAAAATTGTCTACGTACACTTTCCAGTTACAGTTCTGGATGTAGCTGCGCCGCTCCACAAATTTCAAATCCCCAAAACCCAGAGGCTTCGCCAACCCCACCAGTTTGCCCAGAAAATCTCGCAATGGCGCGGCCTGCGGATCCAGATTGACGAAGACAAAGTTCTCCCAGGTCTCGACCAGCACCGGAACCAGCCCGTTGTCCGCACGTTCGAAATTCTTCACCCCGTCAAATTCGGTCATCCCGCGCAGCTCGCCTTCCAGGTTGTACGTCCACCCGTGATAAGGGCACCGCATATGCTCGGCGTGCCCGCAAGGCTCGTTCATTACCGTCATCGCGTGATGCCGGCACACGTTGTAGAACGCTCGCAGCTTGCCATCTCTTCCGCGCACCACCACGATCGGCTCGTTCGCTACCGTAGCGGTGACATACTGTCCCTGCTTTTCCAGTTGCGAGAGTCGTCCCACCGCCTGCCAATTGCGCGCAAAAACATTCTGCAATTCCAAATCCGCTACACGCTTATCCGTGTACCACGCCGCCGGAATGGTGTACGCTTCCGCCAGCGGCGCTGCTGCGTTGTAAGAATCCAGAATGTCTTTCAACGACGCTTCCATCAGGCATTTTCCTCCCAAACACGCTGGCTCGAAACGCTTCCCCAAAAAACCGGCTAGGCTCCGATCGCGCCCCGCAGAACCAATAGGAATTGATTAATTCGCGCCTCGTTTTTTTCCGGATCCGCCGGATGCGGAAAGAGTCCCGGATCAAGTTCCTCGGTTAGCAGTGCGTCCTGAAATCGCTCCACCGTCCAATCCAATACCGAAACCATCAGTGCCGGGTCAATGTCCTGCCGCACTTCTCCACGCGCGATGCCCAGCCGCACGAACGCATTGCAGCCATACGGATCCTCTTTCAACATGAAACGATTGATCTCGCGTTTCAGCGCCAGATCCACTCCGTAATTTCCGAGTAGCGACACGCGATAGGGAACCCAGTTTTCACGCACCAGGCGTTCTGTGCGCGAGAGCCAGTAGTGCAAAATTTCGAAAAAACCCTTCTCGCGAACTTCCGGCGGGCACTGTAGGTACGCCGGAAATGAACGTACCGCCATGATGTAAGCTTCCAGAAAAAGCCCCGCCTTGCTGCCGAAATATTGAAAGATCGAGCCCTTGGCCACGCCCAGCTGCGCCGCCAGATCTTCAATGCGCGCGGAGTGGTATCCTTGCTCCGCAAAATGTTTCAGAGACGCTTCCACGATGCGCTCGCGCTTCGCCTCCAGGCGCGAATCGGCCTGGGGAGTCCTGGTCTGGGGCCTACGCGCAACGATCGTGCTCCTTACCCGAGCTTGTGACCGAAGGTCATGCGTTGAAGATTTCATCGTTTGTTATCCTGTATATATGGCGTTTTTGCGTCGCCACCGCTTTGACTTATGGTCATGCTATTTCATCGGGACTCCCATCGCAAGTCTTGTAGCGCGATTTTCTCAGTGGTCCTCTCGCTTTCCACAAGACCTCGGCGCATGATGTCGGCTTCCTGATGATCTGCCGAGCGAAATATTCCGATGAATGAGCTCGAAAGCGCCGGACGTACGCGCCGGGCCATAGGTTTTCGCGACCTCTTTCTTTTCTACATCGTCACCGGTATCAGCCTGCGATGGATCGCCACCGCCGCCACCGTCGGTGCCGGCGCGATTGTTTTCTGGCTCATTGCCTTGTGCGCGTTCTATCTTCCGCTGGCGCTTTCCGTGATGGAACTTTCCTCGCGTTATCCCGAAGAAGGCGGCCTGTATGTCTGGAGCAAACGCGCCTTCGGAGAATTTCCCGGCTTCATGGCCGGATGGTCGTACTGGGCCAGCAATCTTCCGTACTTTCCGGCGGTCTTGTATTTCGCCGCGAGTAACGCGCTCTACATTGGCCCGAAAAATTGGCTCGCGCTCTCCAACAACAAAACATATTTTCTTCTCTTCGCGCTTACCGGCCTCGCTCTCGCCACTCTTCTCAATGTCTTCGGTCTCTCCATCGGAAAATGGCTCTACAATCTCGGCGCCATCGGCACCTGGATTCCCATCGCCATCCTTTTAGTCATCGCCGCCATGGCCTGGCATCGCTTCGGCTCGGCGACGAATTTCACTTTGAGCACCATGACGCCACGCATGCATTTCCGCGACGTGCTGTTCCTTTCCACCATCATCTTCGCTTTGGGCGGATCCGAAGCAGCGTCCTTTCTAGGCGGAGAAATTAAAAATCCGCGCGCAAACCTGCCGCGCGGTCTGCTCTCGGGGGGTCTCTTCGTCACCACCGGATATGTTCTGGGAACCGTCGCAGTTCTTATCTCCCTCCCGGCCAGCCAAATCAGTGGGCTCGAGGGCATCATGCAGGCCATTTCGAAATCCGCCGAGCGCGTCGGCTGGTTCGGCATCATTCCCGTTGTCGCATTTCTAATAACCATCAGCAACTTGGGCGCGCTCGGCGCTTGGCTCGCCGTGTCGGCACGTTTGCCCTTCGTCGCCGGTCTCGATCGCTATTTGCCCCGTGCGTTCGCGCGCGTGCACCCGAAGTGGAGCACTCCGCATGTAGCGCTGCTGGTGCAGGCCAGTGTGGGTGTAATTTTTATTTTTATAAGCCAGGCCGGGACCAGCGTGTACGGCACCTACGAAATTCTCGTCAGCATGGGCATCATTACGTACTTCATTCCGTACTTATTCGTATTTGCCTCGCTCATTCGTCTTCAGCGCGAACCCGTGACATCCAGCGTGATACGAATCCCGGGCAGGAAGCCAGCCGCAATCGTACTCGGCACGCTCGGATTCATTACTACGCTTTTCACCGTTGTCTGTTCCGTGATTCCTACGGAAGAGGAGCCACATAAAATCGTGGCCGTCGTGAAAATCGTGGGACTAACTGGCCTACTTTTGGTTGCGGGTGCTTTTCTCTTCAAATGGGGAAAATCTCACGCCGCCAAACATCCAGCGTGAAAAGCGCATTCGCAGTCGAATTCGAAAAAGGAAGTTTACAATTTTAGCCACTCGCAGCTTTCACGGCAGCGGCCGGGTTGTGCCAGCCACCCAGGTTTGCGGCGATATCGTCCGCTTCCGCTGGTCCCCACGTTCCCGGTTGGTAGGGCTGCACCGGACAGACGTTACCCAGAATCGGATCAACGATCGCCCACGCCGCTTCCACCGCGTTCTGCCGCACGAAGAGCAACGCATCACCCTTCATTGCGTCGGTAAGAAGTCGTTCGTACGCTTGCATCTCGTTCGCTTCGGAACTGGCCACCGCTGAAAGTTCCGTTTCCATCGTCACCAGTTCCGGCCCGGGTTTTTTTACCCGCGCGCCCAGGCTCAACGAAAGATCGGGGCCCAGGCGGAATCGGAAATAGTTCGAGCCCGGCGGCAAATGAGTCAGCGGCGGCTGCCGCAACTTCACAAAAACTTCGGTGGCCGTGACTGGCAAACATTTTCCCGCGCGAATCAGGAACGGAACTCCGGCCCATCTCCACGAATCAATTTCCAATCGCAGCGCCGCGAAGGTCTCCACTGTCGAATTGGGAGCCACGCCGGGCTCCTTCTGATATCCCGCAAACTGCCCGCGAACCAGTCGCGCCGGCTTGATCGGGGGGATCATCCTGAAAATCTTGACTTGCTCATCGTGCAAGGATTCGGGATACATGCTAGTCGGCGGTTCCATCGCAAGGAAGCCAACCACCTGCAGCAGGTGATTTTGAATTACGTCTCTGATCGCGCCGGTATCGTCGTAAAATTTGCCGCGTCCCTGCACCCCGAACGATTCCGCCATGGTGATCTGCACGCTATGCACGTAATTGCGATTCCAGATTGGTTCCAGGAAGGCATTCGCAAACCGGAACAACAACAAATTTTCAACGGCCTCTTTTCCCAGATAGTGATCAATGCGGTAGATATCGGACTCGGGGAACACCGTGTGCAGGATCGCGTTCAGTTTTTGCGCCGACGCCAAATCGTGACCGAACGGTTTTTCGATCACCACCCGGGCATCCACCGCGCATTTCGATTTTCCCAGGGCCTCCACGACCGTCGCGAACAGCACCGGTGGAATCGCCAGATAGTGCGTGGGACGCGTGGCGCCGGCGAGCGTCAGCCGAAGCTGCTCGAACGTTTTCGGATCTTCGTAATCGCCATCAATATATTTCAGCAGCGAGACCAGTTTTGCAAACGCCGCCTCATCCACCCCGCCGCCGAATTTCGCAATGCCGTCGCGCGCTCTTTCGCGCAGTTGTTCGACGGTCCACCCCGCCTTCGCCACCCCGATCACCGGCACATTCAGATTCCCGCGTTTTATCATCGCCTGCAGCGACGGGAAGATCTGTTTATGTGCCAAGTCGCCGGTCGCGCCGAAAAATACCAGCGCGTCCGAAGGGATTTTTCCTGTGGATGCAGGTTTCGATGCAGTCGGATTCACTGGCGGTGTGTCAGCCATGGCGATCTCTCCCGTGGAACCGGAATTTCCCGATATTATTCTGGAACTCTACGCTTTCTTCTCGTGGTGGCCGCCAAATTCGAATCGCATGGCCGATAGAAGTTTATTCGCGAAATCTGCCTCGCCGCGCGAAGTAAATCTTTCGTACAACGCCGCCGTCAGCACCGGCGCAGGTGTCCCTTCTTCGATGGCCGCCTGAATCGTCCAGCGCCCTTCGCCCGAGTCCGAAACGCGTCCGGAAAAGTCGCTCAGCTCGGGAGACCTCACCAGCGCAATCGCGGTCAGATCGAGCAGCCACGACGCGATCACGCTTCCTCGCCTCCACACCTCGGCCACGTCCGGCAGGTTCAGGTCGTACATATAATGTTCGGGATAGCGTAGCGGAGTCGTTTCCGCATCCTCTACCTGTTTTGTCTTGCCCACGTTGGCGTGATTCAGAATATTCAAACCCTCGGCGTATGCAGCCATCACCCCGTATTCAATTCCGTTGTGCACCATCTTCACGAAGTGTCCCGCGCCCGATGGCCCGCAATGCAGATAGCCCTGCTCCGACGTTCCCTTCATATTTTCACGTCCCGGCGTGCGATCGATATTCCCGATTCCCGGCGCGAGCGTCTTGAAGATCGGATCCAGGTGTTGCACCGTTCCATTTTCGCCGCCGATCATCATGCAGTATCCTCGCTCCAGGCCCCATACTCCGCCGCTCGTGCCCACATCCACATAGTGAATATTCTTCGCCTTTAACTCTCCCGCCCGACGAATATCGTCTATGTAATACGAATTCCCACCGTCAATCACGATGTCGTCTTTGGCCAGTTTTGGAAGCAGTTGTGCCAGCGTGCTATCCACCACCGCCGCCGGAACCATCAGCCAGATCGCGCGCGGCTGCTTCAATTTGGAAATGAAATCATCGAGTGACCCTGCGCCCGTCGCGCCTTCCTTGGCCAGCGCCTGAACGCTCGTCTGACTCATATCGAATGCCACGCATTCATGCCCGCCTTTCATCAGGCGCCTCACCATGTTCGCGCCCATGCGTCCCAATCCAATCATTCCAAGTTGCATCGACCGTCTCCTTTCGCACGCGAATTCCTAATAATGCCTGAAGCTATTAAGCCACATCCGGCTCTTCCCGCATATCCTTCGCCCAAATCCGTCCAACTATTTTGCATAACACACGGAAGTTACGCTTTCAACATTGCCACATCACCCGGCTGGATGAACTTTTCTTAACCAAAGTAGAATCAGCTCGTAGGTTCTGCACGTCACCGTACCAATCACAAGGTTGAATCCTTTGAACGCGACACTTGAACTCGCGCCTGCCGCCGCTCCACCGGGAAAATCCACCTCACCGTGGATCTATCGGCCGTGGCTCGACCTGACTGTAGGTTGCGGCGCATGGTCTGCACCGCTGCTCGCCATCGCCCTGTTTATGCCGGCCACGCACTCGCACGCCTGGGCCATGACCTTCTATCTCCTGGCCATTGTTTTCAATTACCCGCATTTCATGGCCACCATCTATCGCGCCTATCACACCCGTGAAAATTTCAACAAATATCGCTTCGTCACTTTCTACGTCACGCTTTTGATTCTCGCCACCGGCGTTTTGATGCATGCTTCGCCGCGTCTTTTTCCCTGGGTCTTCACCCTCTACATTTACTGGAGTCCCTGGCATTATTCCGGCCAGAACTACGGCTTGTTGATGATGTTCGCCAGGCGCAGCGGCATCACCGTTACCCCCGCCGAGCGCCGTTGGTTGCGCAGCGCCTTCGTGGCCTCCTATTGCATGTTGCTCGGCAGCTTCGTAACCGGAGGGTCTTCGGATCCTCTGATTCTGACTCCCGGCTTTCCCTCGCGGTTTACCCTCCCTCTTCGTCTCGGACTCGGAGTCATGTTCGCCATCTTCACTTCTCTGGGATTTCACCGCATCGTTCGCGAGCGCGGCGTCCGCGCCACACTTGCGCCTCTCACCCTCGCCTTTACTCAGTTTCTCTGGTTCGTGCTTCCGACTCTGCTCGAATTAAATTCCGCGTCCCAGGTTCCGCAGACACGCTACAGCAGTGGAATCCTTGCCGTGCTGCACGCCGCGCAATACATCTGGATCACCAGTTACTTTCAACGCCGCGAAGCCGTCGCCGCCGGAACATCAAACTGGCGTGTGACCACTTACTTTCTGACGCTCCTCGCCGGCGGCATCGCGCTCTTCATCCCTGGTCCGTGGCTGGTCAGCTTCCTGTTTCACTACGATTTCACCACCAGCTTTCTGATTTTCGTGTCACTCGTGAATATCCACCACTTCATCCTCGACGCCAAGCTTTGGAAGCTGCGCGATTCGCGCGTTTCCTCCCTTCTCGTGGACTCCGGCAACATCCAAGAACCCGGCTTTTCGCAAAATATTGATCCGCCGCAATCGCGCTCATTCGTTTCTCGCGTTCTCACCCGTCCAGCGTTCCAAATCTGCGTCGCGGCCCTCCTCTTCTTTTGGGGCGGCCTTGACCAGTTTCATTTCGCGATGCGCACTGCTGACGGAAATCTTCCCGCACTCCTGCGCGCTGCCAGCATGAATCCCTACGACAGTTCGGTTCAAGCTCGTATCGCCACAGCCGCCACGATTGCAGGCCACAATGACGAAGCCGCCGCGGCTCTGGTCCGTGCAGTGGAAATCAATCCGGCGAATATAGGTTTGCAGCACGCTTGCGCGCGCGCTCTTATCGCCGCGGGTCGTTATTCCGACGCCTACTCGCACTATCAGAAAATGCTCGCGATTTTTCCCCGTGATACCGACGCGCTCGTGAACTATGGCATCCTCGCTGCCAAGCTTGGTCATCCCGAAGAAGCCATCGATTCCTGGCAAAAGGCCATTGATATAAATCCAGAAGACGCCCGCGCGCACCTGTATCTTGCCGGTGCATATGACCAGCGACGCGAAATCGCCTCGGCCGCCCGTCACTGGAACGCCTTCGTTACCTACGAAACCGCGCATCCCGGCGATCCGGCTGTGCCTCGTGACCAGGTCACTCTCGCGACGATCCATCTTGCTGACGACGAGGCGCAGCTCAACCAGAATTCCGCCGCGCGAACTCAATTTGAATTTGCGCTCACTCTGGCCGAGCAAACCGCGAATCCAAAGCTCGAAAGTCTCGCCCTGGTTCGCCTTGCAGATCTGCAAGAAAAGCTTCAGGACTCTTCCGGCGCGGCCCAGTCCTATCAACGCGCGCTGGCGCTCGATGCCAAGGGCAGCGACCCCGAAACCGAAGGTCTCGACTGGTTTAATTACGGCCAATTTCTTCGCCGCCGTGCAATTCCCAACGACCTGGTTTACGCCTGCTTCTTGCAATCCGAAAAATTACTCACCCCAACTGCTGGCCCCAACCTCACCACGGTGCAAACAATGAAGCGCCAGATCGAAACAAAAATGACCCAAGCCGAAATCGCCAAATCCCACAAAAATCTTGCAGACCTGCTCACGCGATCTACCACCGTGACATCCACATCGTTTTAGCCAATCAGCAATCGTTGCGCCTGTCTTTCCCACGCCACAATCACAAAAACTCAAGGCTAGGAGCTTGGGAAACTTCAAGACCGCCAACGCTATTGTGGAGTGCGGCGCTTCTGGCGTTGCTTTCGCAGTTGTCACAAAACTCAGGCCACTTTGGAGCGGCACCGTTGATAAATTTTCAGGGTGTAATTAGTTTTCCAATTTAAACCGCGTAGCCGCCAGATTGTAAAGTCTGCGCCACACCAGCCGGTTGATGGTCACCACCATCGCCGCCATCACGATCGTAGCCGCCAGCAACATCCGAAAATTCCCGGTGTCCGTCGCATTGCTGATCACCGCGCCCAAACCGGTCGTCGTGTACGTCGTCCCGCGAAAATGAAAATATTCCGCGATGATGCTCGCGTTCCACGCTCCGCCGGACGCCGTTACAAAACCGGTAATCAAGAAAGGAAAAATACCCGGCAAAAATAATCCACGCCAGCGGTCATTTCGTCGAAAACGATACACATTGCAAACTTCTTTCAAGTCGGTGGGGATTGCGGTCGCGCCGGCGATCACGTTGAACAGCAAATACCACTGTGTTCCGAGTAGCAGCAACAGAATCGATCCAACTCCCAGCCCGCCCCCTGCACGAATCAGCAGGAGCAAAATAATGGGAAATAGTGCCGTCGCCGGAACCGATGCAGCCACCTGCACGATCGGCTGCGCTACAGCCGACAATTTGGGTTTCAGCCCGATCATCACCCCAACTGGAATCGTCCACAACCCCGCGAGAAATAAAGTAAACGCCACGCGCAGCAGCGTCGCGCCCGCACCCACAAAAATACCCCGCAGTTCGTCGCCGGTGACGTGCGACAGCAACATCACCATTTTCGAAAACGCATATAAAATCCCGCCAAACGCCGCAACCAGAATCAGCCGTGAAATCCACGGCCACAGTCGCGACATTTTTTGGTTCAGCGCTTCCGTCGCGCGCCGTCTGGCAAAATGCAGTGTCAGCCATTCACTTGCCGGACGCACCGTGTACCGCGCGGCGAACGGCAATATCCTCGAGCTTCGCAGAAAATCCAGCACCGCCGATTTTGGCGCGTCCGTGGATTCCACTTGCTCGAATTTGAATTTTTCCGCCCACGCAATCACCGGCCTCCACACCAGCTGGTCAATCACAATGATGATTCCGATCATCACTCCCATGCCCCAGAAAATCGCCCGGGTATTTCCAGCATTCGCGGCGGTCTGCAGATACGAACCTAAGCCGGGCAGGCGCAAATCTCGGTTTCCCAGCGTGAACATCTCGCAGGCCATCAGAAAAAACCAACCGCCGGCCACCGACATCATCGAATTCCACACCAGCCCGATAATCGCGTACGGAAATTCCATCTGGGTGAACCGCTGCCACCAGCTCCAGTGGTACACTTCCGCCACTTCGCGCATCTCGCGCGGAATATTTTTCAGCGAAGAATAAAAGCTGAACGTCATGTTCCAGACTTGCCCGGTAAAGATCAGCAGAATGGACCCCAGCTCCACGCCCACTTGTTTGGTGGGGAACAGCGACACCATCGCCAGCATCACGCCGGGTAAGAAACTCAGCACCGGAATGGATTGCAATGTATCCAGCAGCGGCAACATGAATTTTTCCGCTCGCGCGTTGTATGCCGCAATGTATCCGTAGACCAGCGTGAATCCCAGGCTGCAAATGTAGGCGGCGGCGATTCGCAGTACCGAAAACATCGCATATTTGGGTAGCGCGCTTGGATTCAGACTGATGATCGTGCCTTTGCTGACCGGTGTCATCCAGTAGTGCGTCATGGACAGCACCGCGTAAAAAAGCGCGAACGCGGCAAGAAGAATTGGCAAATCGCGCAGCAGGGAAGGGACGTTCGCCGGGAATGTTCCCCAGGCCATCGTGCCCCGGGAAATTTTACTGGCGGTCACGCGCGGAGAGAGCTCGGCCATCAGCGCAGCGAAACATCCTCTGCCGCATGCCCGCGAACTTCGCCGTGATGGTCCGCTTGATGCAGATGCAGTTGGTCCGTCTCCGGGTCATAAGTGAAAATTTCGGCATAGCGGCCCCAGAGCAGCGCCGTTTCAATCTGATGATCTACTTCCACCTGCGCGAAGCGTTCGTCGAGTAAGTCACGGAAAAATTCCAACGGCATGGTGTGATTAGATTTCTTCTCCAGCGCTGAATACATTTGTTGCAGCAGCGAAGCATGTTCCAGTGCTGCCTTCCGAAATAATGCCTTACGTGTAGGAATATCGGCTTCCGCGTAGGCGCGTCCCTGCTCCGTGATGCGCACGTCACCCTCATTCACCGTCGCAAAACCAAGCAGGGTGGCCGCATCCATAATTGGCAGCAAATCGTCGACTTCCAGCAGCAGATCTTCGGCGACGTGATACACATCCTCTTCGCCGCCGCGATCGTTCAGCAATTCCAGCAAGCCGCCCACTCCGCCTGGCCGCGAATGGGGCAGCATCTGCGCCGCGGCCTTTTCCTTGTGCCCACCACCCTTGGTCGGCGGCGCCAGCTCCAGCTCCGGCTGGGTCATCACTTTGTAGATGTAATCCACATACAGAACGAACGCCGCCGACTTGCGATCGCGTGGCTGTTGCAGCGGCACGCGAAAATCTGCGCGGATGCGCGCAGGATTTCTCCCCAGCACGATGATGCGATCCGCCAGCAACACTGCCTCTTCAATGTTGTGCGTCACGATGAAAATGCTGCGCGTTGGAATTTTCTTTGCCTGCCACAGCTCCAGCAATTCACCCCGCAGGTTCTCCGCAGTCAGCACATCCAACGCCGAAAATGGTTCGTCCATAAAAAGAATTTCGGGCTCGACCGCCAGCGCGCGTGCAAATCCCACCCGTTGTTTCATGCCTCCCGACAATTCCTTCGGAAACGCTGATTCGAATCCGTGCAGACCCACCGAGGCCAGCGCTTTCAGCGCGCGCCGGTGGCGTTCAAAATGCGTGACGCCCTTCGCGAGCAGTGGCGCTTCCACGTTATCCAGCACTGTCAACCACGGAAAGAGCGCAAAACTCTGGAACACGATCGCCACATTGGGGCTGCATTCTTTCATCAGTTTGCCGTGCCACAGAACCTCACCGGAGGTGGGCGCAGCAAGGCCGGAGAGCATGCGCAACAATGTGGATTTTCCTGACCCCGACGGCCCCAGGAGAGCGATGATAATGTCCGGCTCCACTGAAAAATCTACCGGCGCGATTACTTGAATCTGCCGTCCATCTGGTTGTGTGTAGCTCTTTTCAATTTGCCGCGCTTCAATAATCGGTTCACTTGGTGCGGATTCTGGAACAAATTGCGTGGCTGGTTCAGCAACTGGCTCCCCAACCGCGCAATACGGCGCACCGGATCCCGCCGCCACCATTTCGTCCATCAGGCATTGCCAAGCCTCTTCCGGCAGCGCATCAAGAAAATGTTCCCGCTCGGCCGGATCCATGGCATTCACGATTTCGTGCATTTCGTGCTGTGGACGCGAATGCAGCATCACGTAGGCGTGATAGTAGGGAATATGCACGATCAGCGAAGCGGCGAACTCCACCGGCATTTGCTGGAATAACACGCGCTGTTCCTCGAAAGGCACGGCCAGAAGAAAATCCGCCGCTTCGCGCGCGTCCAGTGAACGCAATTGCTCGATGACGGCTTTCCACTGCCGTTGCTTCAGCAGATTTTGCAGTTTCTTTTTATCGGAATCGTTCATAACCGCACCGAGAAGCCTACTACGTTTCCGCGCCCATCGCGACGACCGTTCCATCGGCGAAATTTGAAATTGTTACAAATACGTGACATCGCGACGCGCGCGATTGTTTACGCACCGCTCGCATATCTGAGACCTTCGCGGAAGATCGGATTTAGATTTGGAGGGAAATATCCGGGGCCATTGCGGCCATTACAACTCGTTGCAGTCCTGCTTAACCTTCTGTGGGTGTTTCGATTTTTGTTTTGCGTTTTGAGTTCTTGCGAGGAGCCCGGGTCTTGCTCATTGTCGCGGCTGCATCTTCCGCGTTTCTTTTGATTTGTTCGTCGAATTTTTCGCCAAGCTGCTGGACTGCTTTTTGAGCTTGCTCTGCAATCGCTGCAGTGGCGGCGTTCGATTGTTCCAGAATCTTCTCGATTGCCAGTTCCATGCTTTGCCGCAGGGAAGTGGTCACGCACTCGCCAATCGCTTCTTTGATCTGGGCCTCCACTTGCCGGTGGAAGATTGCCAATTCCTTTTCCAGCGCTTCCTTCACTACCGATTGCACCGTAATCTCGCGTTTCGGATTCGCAGCCGGCGTTTCCTTCACTGAAGCTGGTGGCGCTATCTTTTCCCGGTTAGCTCCGGCGTCCGGCATTTCAGCCACGATCGTGGTGACCGCGGTCATGTGTGGCGCCGTGCCGCCTCGGTCCGCGGCAGGGTCCGGTCGTTCAATTGTTTCAATTGAAGCTGTGAAGGATCCCGAATACGGTCCGGATACTGCACGAGCGCCGCCAGCGGCGCTGGCCGCCTCCAACTCGACTGGCTCGGTCACCGGAATTTCCAGTTCCATATCTTCCGGATGCGGAAACCAATTTTCCGGTGGCGAGGTGATGCCCCACACATTTCCCGGAACGTCGAACTCCACCGCGATGTGGAAATGATCGCGGTAATTGCTGGGCCGCTGTACCCATACCACCCGCGCTCTCAGGATGCGCCGCGATTTCGGATAGGTGGCGCGGTTAATTTCTACCGTCAACTCCGAATTTTTCGGCACGTAGTGTGTGGATTTATATTTGCAACCGGTGCAGCTCACCATCACCGTCGCTGTGGTCTCTCGGAACGATTGGCCCAGTGCGTCCGTTCCGGTAACCACGATCGGCACGGAATGCAGCAGTCGCGCGCTGCGGCGCTTTTCGGCTCCGGGGTCGTCGTTCAGTGGCGTCACTTTCACAGAAGTCCTGAAGGGGTAGCCTCTAAAACTACCACTCCGCTTGGCAGGTGTTGCGGAACTCTTCAGGCCATGTGCGGAATAGTAAAGATGACTACGATGCTCGCTTGGCAGCGTGCCGTTCTGCTACACGATTTGGCTCGCACGCCGACCTTATTTTCTATTTAAGGTTGAGTCTCGAAACCGGCTCGGCCCGCTCGAATGGTGCGCGAAAAATCAGCAGAATCTCCAGCGGCGCGCGCGGCCGGATTGATGTGAGCTTGTTCGCGCAATTCGTTGAACGGCAGTTTTCCTGCTAGATAGCCGGCGTTGTACAGCATTTTGTCGGCGCCCCCACTGAGCAGAATCCTCGGATCGAGCCGCGATATTCCTGGAGGGAGCGGCCCGATCGCCAGCATCTCCGCGAAAACGCTGGTCGTGCAATTGCTTGTTACTGCGTTGTACCACTCCGGCCGCTCGTGAAGTTGATTCGCGCGTTTCAGATACTGCAGGAATAATCTGCGGGAATAATCCTGGTCCGCGGTCGTCCGGTACAAATAGACTCCTTCGTCTTTCCGAAAATTCGCCCGCAAGCGGATCAGATCACGTTCATCCGCAAATATATAAATCAGCGTGAACTGCCGGAAAAATCCTCGAATCGCGGAATAAGATTGTCCCACTTGCTTTCGCATCTCGATCGAAATCGCCACGTAATCGTCATCCGCAAAACGAAAACTGACAATCATGTGCGCGATCATCGGCAGGCCCCAGTGGATGAACGCCACGTCAATGCCGCGAAGTTCGGATAACCGCACCGTTTTCGTTTCCCATTTGCAGGTGTATTCGAATTCCGCGCGGTAATCGCAATTCCGGTCATTGTGAATGGTCACCAGATCTCCATTCACTTCGGCCCACGCGGTCTGCGCCACATCCGCTTGCCAATTGCGATTGTTTGAGGGTTTTAGCGTCAGCCACCATGCCAGCACTAAAACAAAACCGCCCAGGCAAATTAAGAGCCGCCAGCTGTTTTCACGAAAAAAAAACAGCACGCCCGGCACGTAAAGCGCGTACGCGATGGCGCTCGGCAGCCGCAGCCTGAGAAATGGAAAATCAAAATACAAAGCTGCGACGCACCAGACGGTCAAAAGTAAAACGCAAATCCAAGCAAAGGCGCAGCCCAGCCGCCGGCCGATTCCTGCTTTCCATTTTCCGAGATTCACGTCGTTGTCAGGATCATTTGCGGAGTGCATTTGTTTGGGAGTTCGCAGGGTTTGAAGTGGTCGGGGCGAATGGATTTGAACCATCGACCTCCTGGTCCCGAACCAGGCGCGCTAGCCAGGCTGCGCTACGCCCCGACCGTGTGTTGCGTGGATGAGCTTTCAGTTTAAGCTACCTTTCACTTCGTCGCAACCGCGCGGCAGGAATTCCGGCCCGTCCAATCGCAGCCGTCGTGCCGGAACGAAAAAGTTTCGAGCTATGGCTTGTTGTTTGTACTTCGTCGGACAAAAGGAAATTATCGCGGGGCCTCCATCGAATCGTGTTCCGGACTTTCGGGCAGGCGGACAAGTTTCGCTTCGGTGATGGACGGGATCGCCAGAATTTTTTCCACGATCGAGGTATCTACAACTCCGTCCAGCCGGACCAGCGCCACGGCTTCCGCGCCGTGCACCGGTTCGCGGCGGCCCAGCGCAAAGGTCGCGATATTGACGCCGAGATTTCCCAGCGTGGTGCCAACCTGCCCGATTACGCCCGGCACATCGCGATTCCGCGTAAGCAGCAGCGTGCCTTCGAGCGGAGTTTCGAGTTCGATTCCATCAATCAGCAAAATGCGCGGCGAGCCATCCTGCCCGACGGTTCCTTCGACCGTCAAATCTTTGCCGCCCGCCGTAACGGAAACTTGCAAGGTATTCGGAAATCCCCGCGCGCGGCCGGAATGTTGGCCATCGGTATCTTTAAGCCGCGTGGTTTCTTCGACGGTCAAACCGCGTGCCGCCGCGGCCTGCGGCGCGTTCACCATATTCACTTTTTCCCGCAGCGCAAAATTCATGGCGCCTACCAGGACAGCGCTGCGGATCACATGCGAACCCAGTTCCGCCGGCTCACCGGCGTAGCGAATCCGGATGTGGCTGAAAATGGGCGATGCCGCGGCTTGAGCGACGAGCATGCCCAGCCGTTCACCCAAATCCAGATAGGGTCGCAGCCGCTTATATTGTTCGCCGGAAAGCGCGGGCATGTTCACCGCGTTGCGAATCAATCCTTCCGCAAGATAATCGCGTACCTGTTGGGCGATCAGCGTGCCCACTTGCTCCTGGGCCTCAACGGTTGAACCCGCAATGTGCGGAGTCGCAATCACATTCGGCAATCCTATGAGCGGCGAATCTTTCGGCGGTTCCTTTGCAAATGTGTCCACGGCGGCGCCCGCCAAGTGGCCGGATTTGAGCGCTTCAGCGAGCGCCACTTCGTCAATCAATTCGCCACGCGCGCAGTTAACAATTCGCGCTCCTTTCTTCATGTGTGCAATGGCCGCCGCGTTGATAATTTTCTCCGTTGCTGGACTCAACGCCGTGTGCAGCGAGATCACGTCGGAACGTTTCAAAACGTCTTCGAGTGGAAGCATTTCAACTTCGACCTCGAGTGCCGCCGCCGGCGTCACGTACGGATCGTAGGCAATTACGTCCATTCCAAAAATCCGCGCGCGGCGCGCCACCTCAATTCCCACGCGCCCCAGGCCGATCAGACCCAATGTTTTGCCGCGAACCTCGATACCCGAAGAAGATTTTTCCCAGCGGCCGGCCTGAATAGCGGCGTTGGATCCCGGCACGGATCGCGCCAGGCCCAGCATCAACGCAAAGGTGTGCTCTGCGACGCTGACGGCGTTTCCGCCGGGAGTATTCATCACCAGCACACCGCGAAGCGTGGCCGTTTCCATGTCGACATTGTCCACGCCGACGCCGGCGCGTCCGATGACGCGCAATCTCAAAGCCTTTTCGAGCAGTTCGCGATTTACTTTGGTCGCGCTGCGCACCACCAGGCCATCGGCGTTGGCGATTTCAGTAGCCAGGGCTGCGGCCGCCGGCAGCACGATGTTCCATCCCGTTTCTTTCAGCAACGCGATTCCGCGTTCGCTGATCTTGTCCGCGACAATAATTTTCATGGCATGAAGCCTAACGACCGAGGCGCAGCGTGTCAAATTCGCAGAGCGAATGGTTCGTATAAAACCACGGCAAACTCAAAGGCGACTACCGGCGAAAGCGGTGTGATATTCTTATTTTCAAATTGGGGGAGAACGAAATGGGTTATCTGGAACGGATTCAAAGCGACTTGACCGCGGCGATGAAGGAAAAAAATGAGCTGCGGCTCAGCGTGTTGCGCATGATGAAAAGCGCGCTAAAACTGAAAGAAGTGGAAAAAATGAAGCCGCTGGACGACCTGGAGTCGCTGCAGATCCTGCAGACCCTGGTGAAGAAAGGAAAAGAATCCATCGAGCAATTTACGCAGGGCGGCCGTCCCGACCTGGCCGATAAAGAGAAAAAAGAAATCGCCATCATCGAGCAGTATCTGCCGGCCGCGCCGAGCGACGATGAAATGTCGCGGGCAATCTCCGATGCGATTGCGGAATCCGGCGCCGACTCGCTGAAACAAATGGGAGCGGTGGTGAAAGCGGCGCGAGCGAAACTCGAAGGCAAAGCGATCGACGGCAAAACGCTCAGCGATAAAGTTCGTGAGCAACTCACGCCGAAATCCTGACGCCAACATTTTCGAAAACAAAACCTCTCGAAAAAATTCGATCCAAATTTAGCGATTTAAAGCTTACGCGTGCCGCTTCCCGAAACCATCCCCGTAAAATACACGGAAGAAGAAGCCGGACATCTCAGCATTCGTCCCGTGGTACATCAAACCTTTCGCGGCGCCGAACTGGTGGACATGATCGTGCAGGTCGCTGGAAAAGATTTGCGGCGACTGCAACAGATCCTGAGAGCCGGGACGATTGTTTTTCATTCGTACCGCTACTGGTGGGATGGCTTTGAGGCCGATCCGGCCGAGCTGCAAGGAATTCTCGGCACCTATCCCGACGCCGAACCGGACCGGCCATTCGCGCCGGAGCGCTGCGCGGAAATCATCCTGGAGTCCAGCGGTTCGCCGCCGCGGCATTCGCTGCATATCAACCGCGACGAGGCCAGCAGGAAGGGCGGGCTGCGCGCGCTATTGGGAGGCGGCAATTTCTGGGACGCGCTACTGAAACTTTCCGCCGACGCAAAATTGCATTACAAAGAGTATTCATATGCCCTCCGAGCCGATGTGTATTCGCGAGCGTTGAGCGTGCAGGAGGTGACGGGGCTGGCAAGGGACGCAAGCCGGCATGCGCGGCGCGAGCTTCGCGGCGAACTGAGCGGCCTGCCTTCGATTTCGCAAATTGTTTTTATTTGTCCGCGCGGTGATGGAAAATAGAAACGCGAAAAAAGAGAAATGACACTTGGCAATTCGCGCACCAAATCCAATTTCTGTTTTGGTTTAGGTTCAAACCGACTACGATACCTGTCGCTCGAATGTGACGAATTCATAGGAGACTTATGTCCACGAAAATTATCAGCGTGCATGGCCGCGAAATAATAGATTCGCGCGGGAATCCCACGGTCGAAGCCGAAGTCGGCGTTGAAGGCGGAGCGCTGGGCCGGGGCGCGGTTCCCTCCGGCGCATCTACCGGCGAGCACGAAGCTATCGAACTGCGGGACAACGACAAATCGCGCTATATGGGCAAGGGCGTGCAGAAAGCGGTAGACCACGTCAATGCGGAAATCGCCAAGGCCATCATGGGCCTGGACGCCGCGGATCAAAAAGCGGTCGACAGGAAAATGATCGAGGCCGATGGCACGCCGAACAAATCGAAGTTTGGAGCGAACGCGATTCTGGCGGTCTCGATGGCCGCCGGGCGAGCAGCCGCGGCGCAACTGGGCCAGCCTCTTTACAAATATCTTTCGCGATATTCTTCCGATCCATCGGCAAACATTCTGCCGGTTCCAATGATGAACATAGTCAATGGCGGAGCGCACGCGGACAATTCGGTTGACGTGCAGGAATTCATGGTGATGCCGGTCGGCGCGCCGAATTTTCGCGAAGCGCTGCGCTGGGGCGTGGAAGTTTTCCATCACCTGAAAGCGGTGCTGAAGAAAAACGGATATTCGACGGCGGTGGGCGACGAAGGCGGCTTCGCACCAAATCTGAAATCGAACGAAGAGGCGGTTGAACGCGTGCTGGAAGCAATCACTGCCGCCGGCTACAAGCCGGGCGAGCAAATTGCGATTGCGCTGGACCCGGCGGCCAGCGAATTCTACGACCGGGCCTCGAAGAAATATGTTTTCAAGAAATCCGACAAGTCGGCGCGCAGCTCGGAGCAGATGGTGGAGTTCTGGGCCAACTGGGTGCGGCAATATCCCATCGTTTCGATCGAGGACGGACTGTCGGAAGATGACTGGGATGGATGGAAACTGATCACCCACGAGCTGGGCGGCAAAAAAGAGGGAGTGAAAAAGATCCAACTGGTGGGCGACGATGCGTTTGTGACCAATCCAAAAATCTTCGCGCGCGGGATTTCCGAAGGGATCGGAAACGCAATTTTGATCAAGCTGAATCAAATCGGCACCGTGAGCGAGACGATCGAAGCGGTGGAAATGGCGCGGAAAGCGAAATACGCATCGATCGTTTCGCACCGTTCGGGCGAAACCGAAGATACATTCCTGGCGGACTTTGTGGTGGCCATGGGATCGGGGCAGATCAAGACGGGTTCGGCGTCGCGCACGGATCGGATTGCGAAATACAACCAGTTGCTGCGGATCGAAGAAGCGCTGGGTGGTGGAGCGCGGTTCCTGGGACGCAAAGCATTGAATCTGTAGGGACGTAAGCGGAAAACGGAAATTCGAAAATAGAAAATGGGGAAATTCGGGCGCGCACCTCGGCGCCCGGACCAGCTTGGGTGGACGCGAATTTCTAATAGCAACACGCGGATTATTGTTGCGATTGGAAAATGTGATGTGTTGTGTTTTCAGTTCATTACAAGAATTCTTGAATGCGGTCGTGTTGCGGTTAGAAATCTGGCGCGAGGCGGATTTGCGAGAAGATTCGTAAGAGATTTGGGTGACGAATTCGCGCGGAGCGTTGAGGGAAAATCGAGGCGCGAAAATCGGAGATGGCGACGCAGAAGCTGCCCGATTGTGACGATTAGAATCGTGCGCGGCCGTTTGTTTTCTGGAAGTTGCGGACGTTTCTAATCGCGTAAGGCATTGTCGATTAGAACCGCGAGCGATGGGCGTGCGTTGCAAGATTGAATCTAGCCGCGCCGCCTGCCGCCCGGTCGCCAATGTTCCCTGCTGCATACAGCGTCCTCATCGAGGCTGAAAAGTGCCCCGACTGACGCTAACAGTTTTTCGATTTGATTTCTATTCGTAGAAATACGGACGAAGGTAACCCTCAGAAAAGAAGGAACTAGCTGGGTTCGCGTCGTGTGTACACACGTCTGTGGAACGTTTTTCGGGTAAGAAGGTTAAAATAGGAATTGCGGGTTTTGAATTGGAGGAACGGAAAATGAGCGAAGCGGGACAACAAACGGCGAAGAGCAGCGAGAAGACACGGACTTCGACAGCGCAGGCGTTTGCGGCGAGGAGCGCCACATCCGGCATGGCGCCATTCAGCTTGGAACGTCGCGCACCAGGGCCTGAAGATATTCAAATCGAAATTCTATATTGCGGTGTGTGCCATTCGGATCTGCACCAAGTGCGGAACGAGTGGGAAGGTGTGCTGCCGACGGTATACCCGTGCGTGCCGGGCCATGAAATTGTAGGGCGGGTGGTGAAAGCTGGAAGCGCAGTGAAGAAATTCAAGGAGGGAGATCTGGCGGGGGTGGGTTGCATGGTGGATTCCGACCGCACCTGCGTGAACTGCCGAGCTGGCGAAGAACAGTTCTGCGAAAGCATGGCGACGTTCACGTATAACTCACCGGATAAGTTTCTCGGTGGAGTGACCTACGGCGGCTATTCGGAAAGCATTGTGGTGGACGAGGCGTTCGCGCTGCGGATTTCGGACAAGGTGAATCTGGCAGCCGTGGCGCCGTTGCTCTGTGCGGGTATCACGACCTATTCGCCGATGAGGCACTGGAAAGTAGGCGCAGGCCAAAAGGTGGGCATCGTGGGGTTGGGTGGCCTGGGACACATGGGACTGAAGTTCGCGAAGGCATTTGGCGCGAAGGTGGTGCTGTTTACGACCAGCCCGGGGAAGACGGCGGACGCGTTGCGGCTGGGCGCGGACGAAGTCGTGATCTCAAAAAATGCGGACGAGGTGCAAAAACACGCCAACACATTCAATTTTATTCTGGACACAGTCTCGGCCGAGCACGATTTGAATGCGTATTTGAATCTGCTGAAACGCGACGGGACGATGACCCTGGTGGGCGCGCCGGAAAAGCCGGCGCCAGTAAACGCGTTTAGTTTGCTGTTCGGAAGGCGGTCGCTGGCTGGATCGCCGATCGGTGGAATCCGTGAAACGCAGGAGATGCTGGATTTCTGCGCGGAGAAGGGAATCACGGCGGATATCGAGATGATTCCGATACAGAAAATCGACGAGGCCTACGATCGGTTGCTGAAGAACGAGGTGAAATATCGCTTCGTCATTGATATGGCGTCGCTGAAATAAATTCGCAGACTTTAACCGATTAAAATTATTTCGACCACCCGAGCACAGTGTGAGGGTGTGTCCAGGACTTTGCATTATCACTACCAAACCTGACTCTGTTTGGCCGCAAGGCTTGGCCGAGCCACCGAAGTGCAGTCTACGCAACAGCGTTGCAACTCCGAAGTGAACGTTTACGTCCATCCACATGAAGGTTGAAGATGGTCCCCTGGGCTGGTGCTCGGCTCGTAGTGGTTCAAAGGAGCGCGTCATGAAGAAAATATTCCTGATTGTATTCACGGTAATGCTGTTGATGCCTTCGATGCTGGCCGCCAAGCCAAAAAAGAAAACCTATGGGAATGCGCCGCAAGATGTCTTCAATGCGGCATTAAAAACGGCGCGGGATCGCCACGTGGTCACGTTCGTAGACCAGCAGAACTTAATGTTCACTTTTTCGACTGGTGCTTCGGCGTTCTCCGGCGGATTCATTTCGAATGCGACGGTGGAACCAAACAAAAATGGCGGAAGTATTTTGACGATCAATGTGCAGAAAAAAGAAGGAGGCGGACTGGAGTTCGACGCGGGCGACCGCATGGCGGACAAATTCTTCGAGCAAGTGACCCAGGAACTGGCTGGTGAGTCCACGCAAGCAGCGGCGGTGAAACCCGCACAACCGCCGGTGGCGATCCCGGATTCGGTTGTGGCGTCGGCCGTTCCGGCGACCGAACCCGGGACGGTAAACGTACAAAGCACTCCGCCGGGAGCGGACGTGGCCGTGGACGGAGCATTTGTGGGGAACGCGCCGGCGGCGCTGAAACTGCCGCCGGGAAAACATTCGGTGACGGTGACTTCGGCTGGATTCAAAGCATGGAGCAGAGATTTGACCGTGCTGGCTGGCTCTGAAACGAGTCTAGTGGCGACACTCGAAAAGCAATAGACGACTTGAGGAGATAGGGCAGTGCTAGAGCTTGCGGAGGATTTTGCGTCCGCGGGCGCGCATGGCAGGCGTACCGATTTGGGTGAGCTCTTCGAGGAGCGGACGGATTTGCGATTTGAGTCTTTGGTCAGTTGAGGCCAGATCAGCCAGAGATTGCATGGCGAAGGTTTTCACGATGCTGCTTTTGTCGCGGAGATAGTCGAAGAGAATTTCGACGGAGACGGCTCGTTCAGTTGAAGTGAGTTCCAGACGCGGAATCAGGATCGCGAGATGCCAGCGGACTTCTTTCTGCGTGATAGTGCCCGCCAAGGAGAGCAGGTTTTTCTTGAAAGGCTGTAAAAGTTCGGGGCGCTGCATCGTGATTTTTTCGACGGCGTCGGCGGAACGCATGCGGAGGACTTCATCGGGGCTTGTGAGTGCGCCGATTAATACTTTCAGCAGTCTGGGAGACTGCGCGGGACGAACAAGGACGTCAGCGGCTATTTCGTTGGAGCGTCCGATGGAGCGGCGATCACCGCCGGAAAGCTTTTTTAGAATGGCATGCATGAATGGGTCGCGTCACGGCGATATGGTGGTTGAGATCGAAGAGACTATTCGGGCTCTTCGATCATGGATTCAGGGCGGACGACGACGATTACGCCTTTGTCGGTGACGGAATATTTGGCTCGGTCGGATTCGAGGTCGTAGCCGATGACGGTGCCAGCGGGCAGGTTCACGTGGCGATCGATGATGGCGTTGCGAATGCGGCTTTTGCGGCCGACGTTGACGTGATTGAAAATGATGCAATTGTCGACCTCGCTGTAGCTGTTGACGCGGACGTCGAGGCCGAGGACGGACTTGGTGACGCGGCCGCCGGAAATGATTGAGCCGGCACCGACGATGGAATCGAGGGCGGAGCCGGTGCGCTCCGGATCGGCGAAGACGAATTTGGCGGGCGGATATTGCTGCTGCCAGGTATTGAGCGGCCAGCTTTTGTCGTAAAGATTGAAAACCGGGGAAACGGAAACCAGGTCCATGTTGGCCTCGTGGTAGGCGTCCACCGTGCCAACGTCCCGCCAGTAGGCTTCTTCCTTTTTGTTTTCGTCGCGGAAATTGTAAGCGTAGACGCGATGATCCTTGATCAGGCGCGGGATGATGTCCTTGCCGAAGTCGTGCTTGGAATTTGGATCTTCGGAATCGGCGATGAGGACGGGCAGCAGAAGCTGGGTGTTAAAAAGGTAGACGCCCATGGAGGCGTTTACTTTGTCCGGATGCAGGCGCGAAGGTTTCGGGTTGGCCGGTTTTTCCTCAAAACCAATGATGCGCCAGTCGTTATCGGTTTCAATCACACCAAAACTACCCGCAGCTTCCTTGGCGGTAACTTCGAATGTCGCCACGGTGACTTCGGCGCCGGATTCGACGTGCTGCTCGAGCATCTTCTGGTAATTCATTTTGTAGATGTGATCGCCGGAAAGGATGAAGACGAAATTGGACTGTTCGGAGCCAATGGAATAAATGTTCTGGTAGACGGCGTCCGCGGTGCCTTGATACCAGTGCTGGGAAACGCGCATTTGCGGGGTGAGGACTTCGATGAACTCGCCATGGCCCATCAGAGCGGACCAACCGCGACGAACGTGGCGATTGAGACTTAGTGATTTGTACTGGGTAAGAACGAAAACGCGGCGCAGATCACTGTTGAGGCAATTCGACAGGGTGACGTCAATGATTCGGTAGACACCGCCAAAAGGAACAGCGGGTTTGGCGCGATCGCGGGTTAGGGGCCAAAGGCGTTCGCCCTGACCGCCGGCCAGCAGAACACCGATCGCGTTGCGCATCAGAGGCATGGGGTCTCCCGGCGGCCGACCGATTGGACCGCCATTCTAACAGTAAGTGAGGCGGGGACCGCAAGGGCATCGGGAGAATGCCTGATGATATCTGCGGCAACCCCCATATATGTGAGAAGCAAGCTGTTAGGTCAGGGACGAGCCACGAACACCCAATTCCAAAAAATTTTACTAAAAGGTTAAAGAGAGAAAATGTTGTGGCATGTGCAAATTGGGCTTGACTTACAGTCACACAGGCGATAGAAAACTTGGCAATTGCCGGTTCGGGTGTGAACCGGGTACACTGGTGGCTTCCCATCAGTGAAAACTTAACAATCAACGGGGAATCGGGGGTGAATACGCGTGGCAGAAGTTGTCATTCAAGAGGGTGAGTCTCTGGAAAATGCGCTCCGGCGTTTTAAACGCAAGGTTCAGTCGGAGGACATCATCAAGGAGATCAAAAAGCACAGCTATTACATGAAACCAGGTGAAAGGCGTCGTGCGAAAGAGGCCCTCTCGCGTAAGCGTCTCCGAAAAAAGCAACGGCGTGAGCAAGACTAGGTGACCAATTTGTCTGGGTCCACTCAAACAGGTCCGTGTCAGGCGAGATTGGAATAGCGTGGGTGGTAAGGCGCTTTCCATTTCGTCTGGCGTGACCGGTTCCGCTGCCATACTCCATTCGTTCGGCTCTGGAGCAGCGTATGGAATACCACGATAGGGTCTTGAAGTGCGCCGAATGTTCGGCCGAGTTTGTTTTTACGGCGGGCGAGCAAATGTTTTTCGCCGACAAGGGTTTTAAAAACGAACCCAAGCGGTGCAAAGCATGTAAAGCGAATCGTGCCGCGGGAGGCAGTTCTTCCGCAGGCACGGCACAGCGAGTGGAAACTAAGACGGTCTGCTCGCAGTGCGCGAAGGAAACGACAGTTCCGTTCAAGCCTACGCAGGGGCGCCCGGTCTATTGCCGAGAATGTTTCCAGCACCGGCGAACGACCAGTCCGCCGGCGGCATCAGCTCAACAGGCCTAGCCGCTTAGGGTTTTGGGGAACGGAATTTGCACGCGGGACCACCGGCCAAGTGGCACGTCGGCTCGGATAGAGTGGTTTGTGTCAAAGAGGCTCCACTGCGCGTATGGCGCGGGGAGCCTTTTCGTTTTTGCGGTCTTGGCTATGCGGCTTTGGAAGCCGCGGTGGGAGCGATTTGGCGCAGGGCGGCCAGGAATGCTTCGGTTTCGGATTGGGTGCCGATGGTGACGCGAAGGAAGTTGGCCATGGCTGGGAATCTGCGGCCCACGATAATGTTTTGCGCTTTGAACCGTTCGATGAAGGGCTTAACGTCGGAGCCCATATCAATCATGACGAAGTTTGCATGGGATGGAATGAAGGAGCGGCCATCGTGAGTGAGTGCATCACAGAGCCAGGTGCGGCTGGCGACGAGGCGTTCGCGGCAGGTGGCTATGTTTTGGGGATCATCGAGGCTGGCCAGAGCTGCGGCGAGAACCGCGGCGTTACCGTTGTCCTGAATCAACTGTTGTGAAATTTGGGCGATCTGTTCCTTGGCGCCGATGGCGTAGCCCAGGCGCATTCCGGCCATACCGTAAATTTTGGAGAAGGTGCGGGCGATCAGAACATTGGGATATTTCGCAATAAGTTCGAGCGCGCTGCCGTAGCGCGGGTCAGTGGCGAAATCGTTGTAGGCCTCGTCCACGAGAATGAGAGTGGTGGACGGAACAGCCTGGGCGCAGGCGGCGAGTTCATCGCGGGTGACGATGGTACCGGTAGGATTGTTCGGATTGCAGATATAAAGGACACCGGTCTTCGAAGTGCAGGCCGCGGCCATTTTCTGGAGATCGTGCCGGTGATCCGAGGTAAGCGGAATCCTGACGGCGTTGCTATGCATGGTTCGGGAGTAGTCGAGGACCGCTTCGAAGGTGGGGTCCGCGACGACGACATTTTTTTCAGGCGACAGAAAGGCGACATCCACGGCATGCAGAATTTCGGTGGAACCGCAGCCGAGCGCGATATTTTCGCGCGTAACACCATATTTTTTGGCGAGGACCTCGCTTAACTGCAGATCGGCTTCATCGGGATAACGGAAAGATATTTTTGCGCAGCTGGCGAGAGCTGCAACTGCTTTCGGCGAAGGGCCATAGGGATTTTCATTGAAGTTCAGGCGTATGGCGCCTTCGGGAATCGCATTCCGCTTGCGGGCATCCAAAAATGAGGGAAGCTCAGGAAGCGCGAAGGCCAGCGCCAGGGACTTGCTGAGGGTTGCGGAAAATTCACGGCGTGAGAATCTTGAATGGGCCACGAGCGCTCCTGACGATTGATTTTCCCGCATCATACTCCGCGGCACTGGGGCGAACAACAAAGTTTGAGGAGAAAACATGGCGGCGAAGCGAAAAGCGAAGAAGCAATCTCCGAAGAAGGGTAAGAAACGTGGCGCAGCACTGGCGGCAAATCACGATCGAGCGTTGCGACAACAACTGACGGAGATCTTGACGTGGGAGGGGGCGCATGTGAACTGGAAAACGGCGCTGAAGGATTTGCCGGTTGAAAAAAGAGGGGTGCGACCGGAAGGATTTCCACATTCTCCATGGGAACTGCTGGAGCATGCACGGATCACGCAACGGGATATTCTGGATTTCTGCATAAACCCAAAATACCAAGCGCCGGAATGGCCGGCAGGATATTGGCCGAAGGCGCCGGCGCCACCGGACGATTCGGCTTGGGACCGAAGCATTCGGGCGTTCGAGGCGGATACGCTGGCCATGAGCAAACTGATTGAGAATCCAAAGACCGATCTGTTCGCAAAGATCCCGCATGGCGCCAAGCAGACGTATCTTCGCGAAGCCGTGCTGCTAGCGGATCATAGCGCCTATCACTTGGGGCAGTTGGTGCTGGTGCGGCGATTGCTGGGTGCGTGGAAGGAAACCTAAACTCGCCGCTCGCAGGTTTCGCGACGGAACTATTATAATGACGAGGAACACCAAGGACTCGACATGAGCGGGCAACCCGAAATTCTAGAATCAGCGACGGCGAAAGACAGCCAGGAAATCATCTGGGGAGCGTTCCGGCGATGGGGCTTCACCCAGGCGAGGCTGGATCCGCTGGGAGATATCAAGGCGGGCGTGATGCCGGAACTGGAAGTTTCGGGGCCGGACGCCGATGCGGCACGGCAATTTTACTGCGGGACGATCGGCGCGGAATTTATGCATATCGCCGACCGCGAGAAACGGGAGTGGATTCAGGCGCGCATGGAAGCGGAGGCGCCGGAAGTGGATCGGGCCCGAATTCTGGATTGGCTGGTGCGGGCGGAGATTTTCGAACAGGTGTTGCAGACGCGGTATTTGGGAACGAAACGATATTCGTTGGAAGGCGAAGCCGCGCTGTTGCCGTTGCTTGATTCGATTTTAGGCGAGGCCGCGAGCCAAGGCGCGGAACAGGCCGTGCTGGCGATGAGCCATCGCGGGCGATTGAACGTAATGGTGCACATTGTGGGACGCGGCGCAGCGGAGGTTTTTGCACGATTTGAGGACGTGGACCCGCGCAGCGTGCTGGGCGGCGGCGATGTGAAGTATCACATGGGGGCGACGGGAGAATTTGTCACGGCGGACGGGCAGAAGGTGCGGATTCACCTGGTTTCGAATCCGAGTCACCTTGAAGCGGTGGACCCGGTAGCCGTGGGGCGCGCGCGCGCGAAGCAACAACGAGCTGCGGATCAAGAGCGCAAACGGATCGTGCCGGTCATCATGCATGGCGATGCGGCGTTTGCGGGGCAGGGAATTCTTGCGGAAACTTTGAACATGTCCGGGGTGGACGGATTTACGGTGGGTGGCTCGATTCACATCATCGTAAACAATTTGATCGGGTTCACGACGATTCCACGCGATTCGCAATCGTCGAGATTTGCTTCGGATCTGGCGTTGCGTTTGCCGGTACCGATTTTCCATGTGAACGCCGAGGATCCGGAAGCGGTAGTGCGTGTGGGACGAATGGCGCTCGATTACCGCACGACATTTGGTACGCCGGTGGTGATCGACTTAATCGGGTACAGGAAACACGGGCACAGCGAAGTGGATGATCCGACGATCACACAGCCTTTGCGCTACCGGAAGATCGAAAATCACGCGCCGATTTGGAGACTCTACGCGGAAAGAATCGGAGTTGATGCCGAGCCCATCGTGGCACGGGTGCGTGAGGAAATGGACGCGGCGCAGAAACACGCTTTGGAATTGGAAAAAACTCCGCCGATGCGGGAAATGCCGGCGTATTGGAATGCGTACTGCGGCGGCCGCTACAATTCTTCGTGCGAGGTCGAAACGGGAATTTCGCGAGAATCGGTGGCGGAAATAGGCGAGGCGTTGGTCAAGTACCCGAATGATTTTCACATTCATCCGAAAGTGAAAAAGCTGCTGGAGCAGCGCGCGGAGATGGCGCAGGGAAAACGGCCGATCGACTACGGGATGGCGGAGGCTCTGGCCTTTGGTTCATTGCTTAAGCAAGGTGTGCCAGTGAGATTGAGCGGGCAGGACAGCCGCCGCGGGACATTCAACCAGCGGCACGCGGCGCTGATTGATATCGAGAACGAGACGGAATACGTTCCACTGGAACATGTGGCACCGGAGAAGGCGTGGTTTGAGGCGTATAACTCGACGCTGTCGGAAGCGTCGGTGCTGGGATTCGAATATGGTTTCAGCCGCGACTATCCCGAGGCGCTGGTGTTGTGGGAAGCGCAGTTCGGCGATTTTGCGAATGGCGCGCAGATCATCATCGATCAGTTCATTTCGGCGGGCGAGGACAAATGGGCATTGCTCGCCGGGCTGGTGTTGCTTTTGCCCCACGGCTACGAGGGTCAGGGGCCGGAACATTCCAGCGCACGGATTGAACGGTTCCTGCAGCTTGCGGCGCGCGACAACATTCAGATCTGCCAGCCATCAAGCGCAGCGCAATATTTCCACTTGTTGCGAAGACAGGCCCTGCGCGCGTGGCGCAAGCCACTCATTGTTTTTACGCCGAAAAGCATGCTGCGAAACCCGGTGGCGAGTTCGACGATTGAAGATCTGGGAGCGGCGAGATTTCAGAACGTGATTCCGGATAGCGGTGACGGGTCGGCGACGCGCGTGCTGCTGTGCACCGGAAAAATCGGGCACGAATTGATCGCGGAACGGAAGAAGCGGAAGGATACCTCCACGGCCATTATTTTTCTGGAGCAGTTGTATCCTCTGCCGGAAGCGGAACTGGCGGCAGAATTGGATCGTTACACGAACGCGCGGGATTTTATTTGGGTACAGGAAGAACCGGCGAACATGGGCGCGCTGGCGTACATGGTGCCGCGACTGGAACGCTTGGCGCACGGGCGCGGAGTGCTGACGGTGAAGCGCTCGGCGAGCGCGAGTCCAGCCACGGGATCGCATAAGGCGCATGAGATGGAGCAGCACACGTTAATTTCGCTGGCGTTTGGCGGACCGGAAAAACCGTAGGGCCGCGATTGTCGTGGCGAAAGCGGCTACCTGATTGAGCTCGGGGCCGAGTTTTTTTCGAAGCACCAGTGAACGAACTCTTGTTTATATTCGTTCATGATGGACGACGGAACGTCCGATTCCTCTAGTTTTCGAAATTGGAAATTGATTTCGCCGTCTGGCTTTACCGTCCCCAGTAAATAACCGTACACATTTGTTTCCGCGACTGTTGCCTCGGTCTTATTGGGGGGAAGGGCGTAGCGGAAGGCTCCGGCCGTGCCGATGATCCATCCGGGAAGAACGCCGCCATTGACGCGCCAGTATTCGGTATTGAAAATTCCCTCCATGTAGTAATGCGAATGGCTGGCAAGAACGTAGACGTGTTTCTTGGCATTATTCTGGACGGCGAGCAAATCGCGATAGACGCGTCGGCCAGAAATAAGGCCGTCTTCCGATTCGTCCATAGCGTGGTTGGAGGAGATGCTGTCCGGCAGAGCTTCATGCATGCCGACGACTACGGTTTGAATTTGCGGGTTCGAGGCATCGAGTTGCAAGGTGTGCTCGAGCCAGAGGACTTGCGTTTCATCGAAGGCGTCGTCGCTGGCGTTATCGAGGCTGATGAAATCAATGCCGCCTTGAATCCAACGAAAGTAGGTTCGGAGCTGATGATTATTTTTGTCGTCGGCGAGCCGCTGGCTTTTAAGTTCGGGCAGGTCGAGCCAGTCGGCGAATTGAATGAGGTACATGTCGCGAGTGTGGGGCCAGACGAGCTCGTGATTGCCGATGCCGAGAAAAACCGGGACGGTGAAAGTAGCAATCTGGCTTTGGAGAAAATCATCCCAGGCGATAGCTTCATAGGTGCTGATGCTGAGAGGACTGGAGATATATTTCGGCTGATGCTGGAGGTCCTCGTCGAAATCGGAAAGCTTGCGGAAGTCGCCGAGATGCAGATAGAAAGCGGCGTGGTCTTTGGCGACGCCGGCAGCGATTGCAGGCATGACGACGTCGCCACAGTTGCGGGAATCGCCGGCGACGGCGAAGGTCCAGGGGGCGGAAGACGGATCGGCGGAAGGCGCTGATGCTGGCGGCACGGACTGACCGAGCAAACACCCGGGTGCGGCGAAGATAATCGCGAATGCTAGAAAAAGCCTATGGTTTCGAGCCGGTTGCCACATCAAAAATAGCCTCCGAAAAGTCATCTTGTCTGACGAATAGATGATGCATCACTGTTGGGAACTAGAAAAGGAAGATTGCAGAAAGGTGGGAAGCTCAGCGGGTCAGGAAAAAAAGAATCAAAATCATTGTCGCCAGCACGGCGATTATAAGGAACGCGGTGAACCCAAGTCGTGTGGGCTGTGGCGGAGCCGAGATGTCGTCATCGGGGTCGAGTACGCCGACTCCCGTGTGTTTGCGGGGCGGGCCGCCTGAGCGACGCGAGGATGATTGCGTTTGCGGTTCGTCGTCGTATTCCGCGAATTCGTTGGGCACAGGCAGAGTCTAGCGCTGAATGACGGAAGGCGTCTATGCCTGATGCGCGCGCCAGATGGGCGGCTGGAATTCACTTTGGAATTGGCGTGAGTTCGCTTACATTTCTGGCGCGATACGAACATAGCATTTTGAGATCGAGGCCCGATATGCAGATTGAGCCGTTTGAGCTGGAACGCTGGCAATCCATCTGGGAGAACAAGGTTGAACTGAATATTTCGGAGAGTGGCGTACAGCCGCTGACCACGGCGGAGCTCGTGCCGGATGCGGAGCAGCTCAAGAAAATTCTGGACGTTCAGCTGCTTTATCCGCAGACGAACGGCAGCGAGGAATTGCGGACGCGAATCGCGGCAACGTATCCCGGCGCGAAGATGGAAAACGTGTTAGTGACCTGCGGCGGGTCGGAAGCGAATTTCGTGTCGACGTGGGGACTGCTCGAAGCGGGCGACGAAGTCGTATTCATGATGCCGAATTATATGCAGATTGCGGGGCTGGCGCGTGGATTTGCAGCGACGGTGAAGCCGCTGTGGCTGCGCGAATCTCTGAACTGGGGAATCAACGTTGACGATTTGACGCGTTTGGTGACTGCAAAAACAAAAATGATCGCGATTTGCAATCCGAGCAACCCCACGGGCGCGGTGCTACGCGAGGATATGCGGGCAGCGGTGGTGGCAGCTGCGGAAAAAGTGGGCGCGTGGGTACTCTCCGATGAGGTTTACCGAGGCGCCGAATTTGATGGCCAGGAGACGCCGAGCATGTGGGGCGGATACGAGCGGATACTGTGCACGGCTGGATTGTCGAAGGCTTATAGCTTGCCCGGACTGCGCACCGGATGGGTCGTGGGGCCGCCGAAGATGATCGAAAAATTGTGGAGCTATCACGATTACACGAGCATTGGACCTTCGATGCTGACGGACCGGCTAGCATCGGCGGCGTTGGAGCCGCAGAAGCGCGCATGGATTTTGAATCGGACGCGCGCGATGTTGCACGCAAACTATTTGCCGCTGGGAGCGTGGTTCGCGGAGCGCACCGATATTTTTTCGCACATTCCGCCGAAGGCGGGAGCCATCGCGTGGGCTGGGCTGCGCGACGGAAGAAATTCGACAAAGATGGCCGAGGATTTGCGGGTGCAGAAGTGCGTGTTACTGGTGGCGGGAGAACAAATGGGGATGGAATCGTTTGTGCGGATTGGATTTGGCGGTGACCGGGACCATTTGTTGAAGGCGCTCGCACGGATTGACGAGTATCTCGGAGAAAACCGGAGCGCCTGCGCTGACTGACATCGAGAATCCGGCAACGCACCGAACGCCAGTACGAACCGGTTAGCGATTCGACAAGATTGGTGGCGGACAACCGGATGTGAGGGCGAACGGATGATAGGTTTGGTCAGGCGGGTTCCAGCGTGTCCACACCATCTCCGAAGACTGTGCTGCGCATTATGGTTAACGTTTGCCTGGTAGGGGCCGGTGTTTCGGCGATTGGGCAGGCGCGACGTGCGGCTGCTCCAGGGTTCGGACCGCTGGTGTGGCTCCACGACTTGCAACTTTTCTTTTTTTTCTCCCTGCTGGCGTTCGGGCTATTTTTTGTCGAGTATCAGATTTTTCAGGGAATGACGAAACGCGATCTGAATGTTTCGCTGGGATACTTGCAAGCGCTGGGCTGCACCTTACTGGTGCTTTGCGGGCTGTGGGGAATTTATTATTCGACGCGGCAAGGACCCGTGGCCGCTACATCCAGTGCAGGTTTCCCTGAAACCATATTGCTGATCATTTACATTTTTGGGCATGCGGTTTTCGTGGCGAATATTGTGTGGAGCTACCTCGCCGAGAGGCGCACCGCGTGAGCGATCCGATTGCGTTAGACAAGCCCGCCAGGACCGTCGGATGGCCGAAATCCCCAACGCTGTCGTTCGGTATTGCGGCCGTTTTTTTCGTGGTCAGCGGAACTATTCTCACGAAGACAGGCTTGTTGAGCGTGCGCCTGCCAATTATGCGCGATGGCCAGATCGGCAGGATTCCGGCGGGGAATTTGTGGGTGCTGATCGCCGTGCCGTTTGGGATATTCGCGTTGATTTACGGAGCCGTGGAGTTCGGGGCCGGCCGGGAATTCAACGAGTCGTCAACACGAATTCATTTTGTCTGCACGTTCTTCATGGTGATTGAAGCGATTCGAGAATATGTGTCGTGGGCCGAATCCACGGGGAAAATGTCGCCGGACGTGATCACAATGGCCACCTTCGCCGGCGTGATTGCGTTTTCGATACTGACCTTGGCGACATTCGCCTGGAACCTGGCGACGAGCAGACGCAAACCCGTCATGTCGCGCTAGCGAGTGTTGCTTCCATAGGGCAAAATGTGGCTGTTTCGATTTGCACTCTGCTGGACCAACAATATCCGCCAAGCACATTGGAACAAGGAAATGGCGTTGCTCGCGGAAGCTATCGCGGGTCCGGACGCCGCCGAATGGCAGAACTCCACGTCCTGAGGCACGCCAATCGCGCCGGAGCGATTCGTTGACTTGTGCGGAGTGGCCGCCATAAGATTACGCGGAGCCGAGGATCAGCCCACCTTGCCATGAAAGCGCCACCATCCGAGAACGAAGAGGCGCGGCTCGAAGCACTGCGGCGTTACGCCATCCTGGATACATTTCCGGAACAAGATTTCGACGATTTGGCGCGACTGGCCGCGTTGATTTGTGGGACGCCTATCGCCCTGGTCTCGCTGGTGGACCGCGAGCGCCAATGGTTTAAGGCGAAGATTGGACTGGACGAAAAGCAAACTTCGCGCGACGTGTCATTTTGCGCGCACGCCATTCTCAAGCCTGACGTGATGATAGTGCCGGACACGCTTGAGGATGCTCGGTTCCGCAAGAATGCACTGGTCACCGGGGAGCCGCACATCCGGTTTTATGCCGGAGCGCCGTTGATCACGGAAAATGGCCACGCGCTGGGGTCGCTTTGCGTGATCGATCAGACGCCGCGGACCCTGACTTACGCGCAGAAAGACGCGTTGCGTTCGCTGAGCAGGCTGGTCGTGGCGCAGATGGAATTGCGGCGAAGCGTTTCGGATCTTTCGAGCGCGATTCGAGACCGGCGGCTGAGAGAAAACGAGATCGATCAGCTTTTTACTTTGTCGCTGGACATGCTGTGTATTGCGGGTTTTGACGGGTACTTCAAACGAATTAATCCTGCCTGGGAAAAGACGCTGGGGCGCCCAGCGGCGGAACTGCTTTCGAAACCGTATTTTGAATTTATCCATCCGGATGACCTTGCGGCGACGCTGGCGGAAGCGAAGACGATCGATCAGGGCGGCCAATCCATGTCGTTTGAGAACCGGTTTCGCTGCGCGGATGGAAGTTATAAATGGCTACTGTGGAACGCGACGCCGAGCGCGGGGCAAGAGTTAATTTTTGCGGTAGCGCGCGACATCACGGCGCGCAAGCAGGCGGAAAGGCGGCTTTCGACCGGCTATGCGGTTACGCGGGCGCTGGCGGAAGCGGAATCACTGACCGCGGCGGCCCCGTTGATTCTGATGTCAATTTGCGAAGGGCTGGATTGGGAAGTGGGAGCGCTGTGGCGGTTGGATGAAACGGCGAATCTGTTGCGATGCGTTTCGGCTTGGCACGATCCGCAAATGAGCTTTCCCAAGTTTCTGGCAGCGACGAAGGCACTGGCATACGGGCGAGGCGACGGACTGCCGGGGCGAGTTTGGGAAATGCGCCAGCCGATGTGGCAGCCGGATCTGCCTACCGAGAACAACTTCCCCAGGACTCCGCTGGCGCGCGAGGAAGGTCTGCACTCGTCTTTCGGGTTTCCGATACGGACCGGCGATACGGTGACGGGAGTTGTGGAATTTTTCGGACGGAGCATCCGTAAAGTCGAATCGGACTTGCTGGAAATGTTCGATTCCATCGGGAGCCAGATCGGACAATTCATCGAGAAGCGGCACGCTGAAAATGAACTGAAACTATATGCGGATTACCTGGAAGCGGCGCGCCACGCGCAGGCCGATGATGCGGCGCGGCTGGCGCAACTGGTAAAAGAACTGGAGATAGCGAAACTGAAAGCCGAGGATGCCACGCGCGCCAAGAGCGAATTTCTGGCGAATATGAGCCACGAGATTCGCACGCCGATGAACGCGATTGTGGGCATGACGGATATGGCGCTCGAAACTAAGCTCAGTCCCGAGCAGCGCGAATATTTGCAGACAGTGAAGGGTTCGGCGGGATCGTTGCTGACACTGATTGACGACATTTTGGATTTTTCGAAGGTCGAGGCGCGCAAAGAGCAGCTGGACAAATGCGAATTCCTGCTGCGCGATACGATCGAGGAGACACTGAAGGCGCTGGCGTTGCGCGCGCAACAGAAACACATCGAATTGGCGTCACATTTCCCGCAGGAAGTTCCGGATGTTTTGATTGGGGACCCGGAGCGGTTACGGCGCATTGTGGTGAATCTGGTGGGCAATGCGATCAAATTCACGGAGCATGGCGAGGTGGTACTGCACGCGCAGGTCGAATCGAAATCGCTGAGCGATGTGTTGCTGCATTTTTCAGTTACGGATACCGGCATTGGGATTCCGGCGGAGCAGCAGCAAAGGATTTTTGAGGCGTTCGCGCAAGCGGACGCGTCCACGACACGTAAGTACGGGGGCACCGGGCTGGGTTTGGCGATTTCGGCGCGGCTTTCCGAGCTGATGGGCGGCTTGATGTGGGTGGAAAGCGAGGTTGGGGTCGGCAGCACGTTTCACTTTACGGCGCGATTTTCGCTGCCGCGACGATTAGGGAGGGATGCAACGGAATTTGTGGCTCCAGTGAAGCTGCGCGATCTTCCGGTGCTGGTGGTGGATGACAATCGAACGAATCGCGAAATTCTGGAGGAGATGATCGAGAACTGGAGGATGAGACCTACAGCGGCGGAAAACGGACGTGCGGCACTGGAAAAATTGAAACGCGCGCAAGCCGGAGGGGAACCGTTCCGGCTGGTGCTGCTCGACGCGCACATGCCGGAGCCGGACGGATTCGAGGTGGCCGGGCGGATAAAACAGGATCCGAATCTGCGGGGCGCCGCCGTAATTCTGCTGACTTCCGCGGGCCTGGAAGATGCGAGCCGGGCGAAAGCGGTAGGCGCCGCAGCGGCATTGACCAAGCCGGTGAAACAGTCGGAGCTCTGGGACGCGATCGCAAACGCGCTGCACGTGCGCGGACGGCGGTCAGCGAACCAAAGCGCGGCAACGCAGCGCAAACGCACAGCGCGGCAAAAGTTGCGTATCCTGGTCGCGGAGGACAATCCAGTAAACCAGGATCTGGCGATGCACCTGCTGCAGCGACGGGGACATTCCGTGATATTGGCGGAAAATGGACGACAGGCGCTATCTGCGGTGGAACGGCACAAGTTCGATCTGGTCTTGATGGACGTACAGATGCCGGAAATGGGCGGTTTTGAGGCGACGCAGACCATACGAGAAAAAGAAAAAGGCACTGGTGTGCATCTGCCGATTATTGCAATGACGGCACATGCGATGCAGGGAGATCGCCAGAAATGCCTGGATGCGGGAATGGACGGATATCTGACCAAGCCGCTCGATCCCAAATCCTTTCTGCGCACGGTGGAGGAAAGCGTGACGGCGCCGGTGGCGGGCGCGAAGGCGGCGGAAGAGAGGTCGGGCAGCGAAGTGGGCGACGAATCCGGAGTGGAGCAACTGGATGCGAAGGCGCTGCTGGAGAGGTTCAGCGGAAATAAGAAATTATTAAGGACAATCGTCGGGACATTCCGCGAGGACTGTCCGAAGATGATGGCGCGCATCCGCACCGCCCTGACAGCACATGACGCTGCTGCTCTGGCGGATGCATCTCACGCATTGAAAGGATCAGTAGGAAATTTTGGACATTCTCCAGCGTTGGAAACTGCGCGGCAGATGGAAAAAAACTCGCGACAGGGTAAACTCGATGGCGCCTGGGAGCTTTACGCCACGCTGGAAGACGAAATCGCCTCGCTGCTTCCCGCGCTTCAAGCTATAGGAGAGAAGAAGGAAAAGCCGCGGCGGGCCGTTCGCCCGCATCATGCTCAAGGAAGGAAACGATGACGCGCATACTGATTGCCGACGACGACCGCACCACCCGCCTGCTGCTGACCGAAACGCTGCGCACCCATAAATTCACAGTGGTGGCCGTGGCCGATGGGGCCGTGGCGCTAAAGAAATTGAAAGAAGGGAAGTTCGATCTGGCGTTGTTGGACGTGTGGATGCCGAAGATGAACGGTCTGGAAGTGCTCTCCAAGCTGCGCAACGTGAAAACCCGGCCGAAAATTATCGTGATGACGTCGGATGATACGCCGGAAACTCTGCTGAGCGCGATTCGCGAAGAAGCGTACACCTATGTGGCTAAACCAGTGGATCCGCAAGCCTTGGCGAGCCTGGTGCGCGAGACTCTGGCGAAGCAGCCCGGGCAGCGAACGATTGAAGTGGTATCCGCGAAACCGACGTGGGTGGAGCTGGTCGTGCCGTGCTCGTTGGAAGAGGCGGAACGAATTGAAGCATTCATGGCGCATTTCAAGAGCGGCCTGCCCGAGGATGTGCGACGCTCAGTGGGGCAGGCGTTCCACGAGTTGCTGCTGAACGCGATCGAATGGGGCGGCAAGCTCGATCCGAACCGGACCGTGCGAATTTCGTACTTGCGGGCGAAGAAGATGCTCATGTATCGAATCGCCGATCCCGGCACAGGATTTAAATTTGCGGATCTGGAGCACGCAGCCATTTCGCACATGCCCGATGAACCGACGAAGCACGATCAGATTCGCCAGGACAAAGGATTACGCCCCGGCGGTTTCGGGTTGTTGCTGACCCAAGCTACCGTGGACGAACTGATTTACAACGAAAAGCAGAACGAAGTGGTGTTCGTGAAATACCTGACGGAGTAAGCGCGTCGCGATTAGCCCGGCAGGTTGGTCCCCGCCAGAAAACCGTCGTCCAGCACGAGTGCATGATGAGGCCACGAAGATGCTTTGTACCGTTTGTGGTATGAGCGGACAGGGCTGTACCGATTGGGTATTTCTCCGCCCCCGACCCTGCGCTGTATGCTAGATTGAAGCATTGGGTAATCCCGATGAAGACCCTGCTTATTTTTTCAATACTGGTGGCATGCCTATTGGTTCTGGTGGTGTTCGTGTTGCCGCGAGCGCCGCAAAGCGATGCGGTTGAAAAACGCGCGCCGGCCCCGGTGTGGAATTCCTCGGCGATACAGAGCAGTTTTGCCGGGGTGCAGGTGAAAGAAGTGGATGCGACGCACGCGAAGCTTATTTTTTCCTACGATCTGGATAACAACACAGATACCGACTACCGCGTGGCGACGGGGCCGACGACGGTGGTGATGACACGGTTGAAATCGAATGGCAGTGTGAGTTCGGAAGAGCCGGTGGGGCTCAGCAACTCTATATTTCTCCCAGCTAGGAATCGGACGCACATCTCCCTAGAAGTGACGCGAAATTTCAACTGGCCCACGGGATTGCCGGAAGCTCAAATTGGACCAGTAAACCAGGACAAATTTCGAGCGTTGGTTTCGCAGGAAGTGGCGAACCTGAGTGGTTTTGTTCTCTTCGACCAGGCCACGCACTTTCAAATCGAACTTCCAAGCGGCTGGCAGGAATTACAATCTCGCGTTGCCGGAGCGAGCTAGGCCAGCGGTACGAAGCAACGTGCGAGTACAATTTTTGACTTGAGGCCAATTGCGAGCCGAGTCGCAACGATTTGAGCATGCCCGAGACTCCAAAAAATTCCGGAAGCAAGCACCCCGAAAAAGACCGGCGGATTCATGCGCGGCAGAGGGTCCATTCGCTTTCCTACGTGAAGATCGGGGAAGGTAATGGCGGCATCGTCCTGAACATCAGTGAAGGCGGAATTTCGGTACAGGCCGCCGCGGTGTTGGACGACAGCGAAAGCGTTCCGCTGTGGCTGGAAATTCCGCAGGTGCGGGAACGGTTAAAAATAACCGGCGAGATTGTGTGGCTTAGCCTGTCGAGAAAAGAAGCCGGGTTGCGATTTGTTGATTTACCGGAAAGCGCGTTGCGGGAAATTCGAAGATGGATGGCGCGAGAAGCAGCGCCGGAGAAATTCGAAGAAGAAACCGAGCCGGTGAACGAGGAGCAAGACGTACCGGTGCAGGCGGTGGAACAAAGGGAGACGGCCGTTCTGGGGCCTATCGAGGCGGATATCGCAGTAGAAGAGCACGGTGAAGGTTTTGAATCCGAACCGGAAATGATCGCGGCGTCCACAACCGCGGAAGAAGAAGTAGCGGCACCTGAGGAAGATCCCGCCGAGACAACATCTGATATTGAGGAACCCGAAATAGAGGAAACTGAAATAGAAAAGGCCGAGATAGAAAAAGCGGAGATAGAGGAAGTGCCGCCGGTGAGGGTCGAGGCAGATTCGGCGGTGCGAGGCGCAGCTCTAACGGCGAAAGAATCGGAGACTGACGAGGAAACAGAGGGCGAATCGGACCCTGAAGAAACACACGAAACCGAAGACGATTTGATCAAGGCGTTTGGCCCGCCAGTGGTGCCCTTCGAGAGAAGGCCTCATGCTCCGTTTTCGTCGATGAGCGCAATTTCCGGCGGGGCGCGTAGCGCGCAAAATCTGGCGATAGCACCGCCAGTTTCGGACACCTTTGCACAAGCTTTCGCAGAACCCCCAGCAATGCCGACGAGCGCGACACAATCAGACTCGAAAGGCGTTCGGGTGCAATCGCAGACCGGCTGGTTTCTCGCGGCGCTGGTGTTGTTGCTAGCGCTGATATCGTTTATTGCGGGAATGGCGGTACGACGCGGCGTGTTGAATGGAGTGCTGGGAGAGCAGGCGGATTCGCTGGTGCCGAAAAGCGCGCCCGCTCAGGACGCAAGTGTTGCGCCAGCGAATTCGCCTGTAGGCGGCGCGAACGTGGCGGTGCCTCCGGCGAAACCGATGTCCATCGAAATTGTGGATCTGGCAAACCGGCGTTGGGTGATTCCCGCGAGCACCGGTGTGAATCACGGGAATCTAGCCGCATCGCCTGGGTCCGCGAGTCAACCGAGCAATCCAGTCGCCGATGCCGAAACAGCTCGCACGGCGGTGCTGGGAACGAATTCGCAGCCGCAAGTTTCGAGCAAAGCTTCCGGTCAACCACCTGCGAATGTATCTGGCGCTAGTGCAGCGACTGGGGCGGCAAAACCAAACGTGCCGCTGGTATTGAGTTTGCCGGAAACGCCAATCAGCGCGTCCGGCTCGGTGGCGATCAGTTCGCAAAGATCGGTGCCAGTGCCGCCGGATGGAAATCAATCGGCAAAGACCGCGAGGAGTTTGCAGGTCGGCCAACTGGTGAATATGGTTGAACCGGTTTATCCGCCTGAAGCGGTACAACAGAAGATCGAAGGAACGGTGAAGTTGCACGCGGTCATTGGGACCGATGGCGTGATCGAAAGCCTGGCGCAGGTGAGCGGGCCGCAAATTCTGGTGAATGCGTCGATGGCTGCGGTGCGGAATTGGAAATACAGTCCGACGAGGATGAACGGGCAAGCTATCGAAACGCAGGAAGACATTAGTTTTGTTTTCCGGCTGCCGAATTAGCTGCTGCAACAGGGTTGACGATGGGAATCGCGGCGGTTAGGATGACTTCGGATTTCTTACGATAGCTTTTATCAGGAGGAAAAATGGCAAAAAGCAGATTGAATAAGGTGGCGAGCACGATTGGAGCGGCGGTCGGCAGGGCTGATCGCCGCGCACACAAGATGGCGAAGGCTGGTGTGCTGGCCAAGAAAGAACTCGATGCGTTGGCGAAAGATGTTGCCGCGCTGAAGCGCCGGCTGGAGAAAGCCACCGGGCATCTGCGCAGCGGACTTAAGTAATCAAAACGATATTTTTCTCAAGATGCGACGGGCCTGCGTGCACGCGGGCCCGCTGTTTTTGCGTGTAGATAATTTTTGATTTGGTTGCGGTGCCCAGAGTTTCGAGTCCTTCGTACACATCCTCGTCGTGGTCCTCTCTTAAGACTTTGCTTCGGTCAGCCGCGGAATCAGCAGATTGAAGAATTTTTCGGAATCCACTTCCACGCCGACTCTGGCATTGGGGGTAAAGGTCTGCACGGATTCAGGCGGCTCTGGTTCGCTGGTCTCCAGGGGAGCTGATTTGTGCATCGGGACGCGCTGATATCCCACTGATTCGCCGGCGGTCAATTCGCCGGACGTTTCGATTTCGACGTAAAAATCCCGCAAGGTCAAAATGGTGGGATCGATCAAGCTGGCGACCGTGAGCGGATCGTGCATGGCCATGGCGGGCGGGTTGTGCGAGTCGCGCATACGTTCGATGGTGGCGCGCATCATTCGTCCAGCAGCCTGGCTGACTGGATTTTGGGCAGCTTCGAGCAATTTGACATGATCTTCGTGAAGCAAAACTTTTCGGGTCACGTCGAGCCCGACCATGGTCAACGGAATATGCGAATCGAAGACGATGCGAGCGGCTTCCGGGTCCACGTAAAAATTAAATTCCGCGGAGGGGGAGATGTTTCCTCCCGAGAGCGAGCCGCCCATGATGGCAATGCCGCGAATCATTGCGGAAATTTCGGGATCAGCACGCAAGACCGTGGCGATGTTGGTCAGCGGGCCCAGGGCGACGATGGTGATTTCGCCGGGATTTTCACGCACAATGCGAGAAATAATTTCGTTGGCGGATTCGCGCGACGGTTTCGTGGCGGGCGCGGGAAATTCCACACCGGCCATACCGTTATTTCCGTGGGCGGATTTGGCGGTGACGAGACGGCGGGTTAAGGGATGGCTCGCGCCGGGCGCCACCGGAACGTCAGTGCGGCCGGCGATTTCGACGAGACGCAGCGCATTTGGCAGGGTGAGTTCGAGCGGCACGTTGCCGCAGACCGGTGTGATGGCCTCGACTTTCAGTTCCGGTGAGCGCAGGGCGAGGAGAATGGCGATGGAATCGTCAACGCCAGGATCGGTGTCAATGATGACCCGTTGGACTTTGGACGACGTTGCGGCGGCGCTCTGGTGACGTGCGCCGGACGCGGTTGAGTGGCCCGAAGCGGATCGCAGGCCTGGATTAAATGTGCCGGCGAAAGCGAATGCGGCGGAGGTGGCCAGAAAATCGCGCCGGTTTAGATTTTGAGATTCCGGAAATTCCCGAATTTCGCCTGCCGTCTTCTTGTCTGAATTCATTGTCTGTTTCCCTCGGGCCCGGTCACAACTCCTGAAAAATTGTGACGATTGGTTGGCGCACTCAAAACGAGCGGTTGCAGCATAGCTGATGATTTAGAAATCTGAAACCCAATCACATCGCAACATTTTTGTTCGAAGTTCATCTACTTTGACTTGAATGTTGCGGCGCGGGCTTGTTTATACTCGGGGAAGCCTGCAAAATTGTTATTCTTGGATTTTATTTCAAATTCGTGATTCTACGTTCTTATTTTATCGTCCTGGGGGACACACCAAAATGGTTACGTTGACTGACGCGCGAAGGGTGATTGCGGCTGCGGAAAAGAAAGCGGCGGAAATCAAGCAGCCGATGAATATTGCGGTGGCGGACGGCGGAGGGAATCTGGTCTCGCATGTGCGGATGGATGGCGCCTGGTTGGGAAGCATTGATGTTTCGATCAAGAAAGCGTACACCTCGCGGGCGTTCGATATCGCGACGAAAGATTTGGCGACGCATTCACAGTCGGGCGGGCAATTTTTCGGCATTCACGCATCGAATGACGGGAAGATTATGATTTTCGCCGGGGGAATTCCGTTGAAGAAGGACGGCAAGGTGGTAGGAGCCATCGGGGTCAGTGGCGGTTCCGGCGAACAGGATCAGATCGTGGCCGAAGCAGGTGCGGCAGCATTCTGAGGACTTACCTGGCGCTCGCTTAGCCCGATTTTCGGCCCGTCGCAGCGGATGATTCGTCGAAACGCCGTTACGGTGGGCTTTTAGGACGCCTGAAAAAAGACTCCAGTTGGCAAATGGCGTAAGGGTGAGATAATGGAGCCAGCGGTATCTATTGTCGTGGCATGGAACTGACTCCACAAACCGACCTCACCACCCCAGGTAACCAAGCCAGGCGGTTTGCTCTGACGCGAATCGTAGTTGTTTTTTTGCTTTGCGCCGTGCCGGTTCTTTCGACGATTGCGAAAGCCAGCGTTTACTTGCCGCAATCGAACACCACGCATTTCGTTAACATCGCCGCAAAAATGAAGATAGCAGAAGTTGCGGTGGGCCTTGTTGAGCCGCAAGTCGTAGAGCCGCTTGTTGCCATCGTGCTTCCTCAACCGGAAATCAGGGTTACGCGACAAGATCAACTGGAAGCGCCGCCCGTAGCAAGGGTCTCTTTGATCGTTTGCCTGCAACACCGATCACCTCCGCTAAATCTCGCCTAACCGTAGTCACGAATCATCTGCCAAATTGTTTTGAAATTGGGCCCAAGTGCGCAAATTTGTGTCATGCGATGTGTTCGGGTTCCAATTCGAGTACCAGGCGAATGGCCGAGATATACCAAAAATCCCAGCACAAACTGAGCGAACTGATGAAAAACATCGAACAGAAACCGAAGCACAAGAAAATGCGCGGGGTGGCCCGGCTAATGGCGACCCTAGTAGCGGGCGTTTTGACGTACGCGTGCGGCGGGGCAAAGAAACAGGCGGAGGATCCGGCAAACGCGCCGCATGTCGCCGTGGTGAAAGTGGCGCGCCAGAACCTGACCAGTACTCTGGAGATTGCCTCGGAGCTGCAGCCCTTCCAGGAAATTGATGTGTACGCCAAGGTGGCGGGGTACATCCAGCAACTCAACGTGGATTGGGGAACGCATGTGAAGCAGGGGCAGGTGCTGGCGGTGCTGGAGATTCCCGAACTGCAACAGCAGGTGTCACAGGACGAAGCTGCAGTGAGGAGAAGCGAGCAGGATCTGGCGCGGTCGCGAGAAGAGCTGGCGCGTTCGGAGTCAGCCTATTCGGTGGCACACGTGACGTATCAAAGACTAGTGGACGTGCAGAAGACGCGTCCGGAATTGGTAGCGCAGCAGGACATTGACGTGGCACAGGGAAAAGACGCGGAGGCTGGCGCGGGAGTTTCGGCGGCCAAGGATTCGCGGGCGGCAGCGGAAGAGGGAATTGCTTCGGCGAAAGCGCTACTCGAGAAGGATAGAGCCTTGTTTGCCTATGCCCGGATTGTTGCGCCCTTCGACGGAGTGGTGACGCGAATTGACGCGTACAAAGGAGCACTGCTACCAGCGGGGACTTCGACGAATTCGGGAAGTTCCGCGCTGTGCCATCTTTCGCAGGTGAATTTGCTGCGGCTGGTAATTCCAGTGCCGGAAAGAGCGGTACCGGACATTCGAGCGGGGGAAAACGTGGCGGTCGAGGTGTCAGCGCTGAAAAAAACATTCAGCGCGCAAATCGTGCGACTCGCGGACCAGATTGACGCACAGACACGGACCATGCACACCGAATTGAATGTGCCGAATCCGAATTACGAACTTGTACCGGGAATGTATGCGTCCGCCAAAATCCCACTGCACACCGCTTCGAATGTTTTGACACTTCCGATTCAAAGCGTCATCTCCAACGGGACGGGCGAAGGCAGCGTGCTGGTGGTGAATAACACCCATCACCTGGAAAAGCGCAGCGTGAAACTCGGCCTGGAATCCGCAACGGACTACGAAATTATTTCGGGCCTGCAGGAAAAAGAACTAGTGGTGTTCGGGGAACAGGAGCAATACCGGGGAGGCGAGTTGGTGCAGCCAAATTTAGTAAATCCAGCGGGGACGGAGTAGACGACCATGGCCTCCTTTTCGCTGAGACATCCTTATTTCATCATCGTGATTTGCCTTTTGGTTTGCGTTCTCGGACTGACCAGCGTGGTGCAAATGCCCGTGGATATGTTTCCGCCCATCAATATTCCGGTGGTGCTGGTGGCCACGTTCTACGGCGGCATGCCTCCGGAGCAGATCGAAGCGGACATTACCGACACGTTCGAGCGTTTTTTCACACTGGGCAGCGGGATCGATCACATGGAATCGCGTTCGATGACCGGTGTGAGCCTGATCAAAATTTATTTTCAGGCTGGCACGGACGCGAACGCAGATGTGACGCAGATTTCAAATCTCGCAATGGCGGACCTGCGACGATTGCCGCAGGGTACTTTGCCGCCCGTGGTGATGAAGGTGGACGCGTCAAGCTTGCCGGTGTGCCTGCTGACGGTGAGCGGGGAGGGGTTGAACGAAACGCAGCTTCACGATTACTTGCAATATCAGGTCCGGAACCAGATTGCGGGCGTTCCGGGAGCAACCGTGCCACCGCCGTACGGCGGCCGCTACCGGCAGATCATGGTGTACGTGGATCCGCTGAAGCTGCAGGCGCATCAACTGAGCCCCATGGACGTGGTGCGCGCCACGGATGCCACGAATTTAATCTTGCCTGCTGGCGACGTAAGAATCGGGCCGCTGGACTATAGCATTTATACGAACGCACAAGTTCCGGACGCAAAAGCGTTGAACGAAATTCCATTGAAGACCGAAGGCGAGAAATCGGTTTTTCTTTCGGATGTGGGCAACGCGGTGGACGGTGCGGCGCTGCAATACAACATCGTGCGCGTGGATGGACAGAAGTCCGTATACGTGCCGATTCTGAAGCAGGGCGGCGACACCAACACAATCGCGGTAGTGAATGGCATCAGGGCGGCGATTCCGAATCTTCGAGACATCCCTTCGCAACTGAAACCGCATGTTGTTTTCGATCAGTCCGTGTTTGTGAGGAACGCGATTTCGACGGTGATGAAGGAAGGCGGACTTGGGCTCTTTTTGACGGCCGTAATGATTCTAATTTTTCTGGGAAACTTCCGGGCGACGCTGGCGGTGTTTCTCTCGATACCACTTTCATTGATGGTGGCCTTCACCGTGTTACACCTAGGAGGATCGACGATCAACAGCATGGTTCTCAGCGGTTTGGCGCTGGCATTCTCGCGCTTGATTGATGATTCGGTGATCGTTCTGGAAAACATTTACCGGCATATCGAGGAGGGTGAGGAGCCGAGAATCGCCGCGGAAAAGGGCACGAACGAGGTGGCATTCGCCGTGCTGGCGATCATGCTGGTGGCGGTTGTCGTTTTCTTTCCAGTGACGCTGCTTGCCGGGGTGAGCAAATATTTATTCAGCGCGCTGGCCCTTGGAGTAGTAATCGCTCTTTTTGCTTCTTACTTTGCGGCGGTCAGCGTGGTGCCGCTCTACTGCGCCACTTTTCTAAAGGCGGTTCACGATAACGCAAACGAGGCCGCTCGGAAGTCATTGCCATGGGCTAGGCGCTTCCACCTGCAATTCAATGTGAGATTTGCCGAACTGCTTAATCTTTACGATCGCTGGGTAAACAAGGCCCTGGACCGGCCGCGAGCGGTGCTGATGGGTTTCGGGGCTTTGTTTGTGCTGTGCTTTGCGCTTTTTCCGCTGATGGGCGTCTCATTTTTTCCGCGCACGGATGCGGGGCAATTCATAATCAACGTGAAGGCGCCAACTGGAACGCGGATTGAAGTGACGGACGGCGATGTGAAACAGGTGGAGGAGATCGTGCGGCAGGTTGTCCCGGCTAACGAATTGGAAACAATCGTTTCCAACACAGGTGTGATGGCTGATCTTTCGGCTTTGTTTACGCCGAATTCCGGGATGCATACCGCGTTCGTGCAGGTTGGATTGAAAGGCGGTCACCATGTGAGCAGTTTCGAATACATGGCGCGGGTTAGAAGGCGCCTGAACACGGAGATGCCTCAATTGCGGACGTACTTTCAATCGGGCGGACTGGTAGATGCAGTTCTGAATCAGGGTGCGCCCGCGCCGATCGATATACAGGTGAGCGGCATGGACCTAAAAACAGACGACAAAATCGCCCAAGAAATCGCGCGAGAAGTTCGAGCGCAGCCCGGAATATCCGATGTTTACATTCCGCAGGATATGGACTACCCGGCGCTGGAAGTGAATGTGAATCGGGCGCGAGCGAGCGAACTCGGACTCAATCCCGAAGAGGTCGTTGACAACATTATTACGGCGTTGACGTCGGACGCGATGATTGCGCCGAGTTATTGGGTGGATCCGAAGAACGGAAACAATTATTTCGTCACGGTGCAATATCCGGAAAATCAAGTGAAGTCTCTGGAGGATCTGAAAGCGATGCCACTGCGAGCGTCCGGCTCGAAGTTGCCTACGTATTTGAATCAGGTAGCGGATATCACGCAGATCAAAACACCAACCGAAGTAGATCACTATCAATTGCAGCGAATGATTGACGTGTACGTGACCCCGAAGAGCGAGGATCTGGGATCGGCGGCGCGGGAAGTCTCGAAAATCACCTCCGAGATGAAATTGCCGCCCAACACGCGAATCGACACGCGAGGACTAGTGGTGACCATGCAGACCTCATTCCGGAGTTTTGGATTCGGATTGTTGCTGGCGATTTTGCTGGTTTACCTGATCCTGGTCGCACAGTTTTCTTCCTTTATGGATCCGTTTCTCATCGTACTGGCCGTGCCTACGGGATTGATCGGGGTAATGCTGACACTGGCGTTTACCGACACCACGTTAAACATCCAATCGCTTATGGGCGTGGTGATGTTGCAGGGGATGGTGGTGTCAAACAGCATCCTGATTGTGGATTTTGCCAACGTGCTGAAGGCGGAAGGGAAAAGCGTACGGCAGGCGGTTGCGGATGCGTGCCGCATTCGATTGCGGCCGATTCTGATGACGTCGCTGGCGACGGTGGTGGGCTTGTTGCCCATGGCCTTCAAACTGGAGGAAGGCAGCGAGTCCTATGCGCCGCTGGCGCGGGTGATTATTGGGGGATTGCTAACGTCAATCGTGCTGACAATTTTTGTGGTTCCAGTCGCTTATCTGCTTTTCTACCGGGAGAGACCGGAAACAAATACTGCGCTGGCGTTGCGGGAGGTGAAATCGTGAGCTCACGACATTTCTTGTTTGGTCTTGTGATTCTGCTGAGTGGCTTGGCCTGCGGGAATGCCTCCGCGCAGAACATCGTCGCAACGACACCGGCGGTGCAATCTCTGACGCTGTCTGAGGCCGAGAAAATTGCCGTGCAGAATCATCCGGAGATTCAAGCGGCGCAGGATGTGGCGGAGGCCGCCTCGCAGCAAACGCGGCAGGTTCGGTCCGCGTACTACCCGACGGCATTTGGCAGCGTGACTGGAGCTGAAGCGGAGAACAACAGCCGCGTGGCGGCAGGCGCGCTGAACAATCCGATAATTTTCAACCGCTATTCGAACGGCGTGCAAGTGAATCAATTAGTCACGGATTTCGGACGAACGCATGAGCTGGTCAAGAGTTCGAGCCTGCGGGCGAAAGCCGAAGAAGAAGGAATTGTAACGTCACGGGCGAACGTCTTGCTGCGGGTTGATCGGTCATATTACGGAGTGCTGAAGGCGCAGGCTGTACTGCGCGTGGCACAGGAAACGGTGAAGGATCGCCAGCTTGTTTCAGATCAGATCACGGCGCTGGCACAAAACAAGCTGAAATCGGGGCTGGACGTAAGTTTCGCAAACGTGGACCTGGCGCAAGCTCAGCTTTTGCTGGTTCAGGCCCAGAATGATTTGCAGGCGTCATACGCGGCGCTTGCTGATGCACTCGGCTATGCGGATGAGCGTGTTTTTCAACTGTCCGAAGTGGAAAATCCCGCCGGGCCACCGGCGGACGAGACGACCGCGATCCGGCAAGCTTTGCGCGACCGCCCCGAGCTGATTGGCCGCAGGCTGGACGTAAGTTCGGCGCAAAGCTATGTGACAGCGGAGCGCGATTTGTGGCTGCCGACGATTTCGGCTGTGGGCGTGGCGGGATTGACGCCCATTCACCAGCAGGACCTCGCGCCGCGCTATGCGGCGGGTGGATTCAACGTAAATATCCCGCTGTTTAACGGGCACTTGTATGAGGCGCTTCGGGGCGAAGCCGATGCACAAGCGCGGGCGCAGGAGCAATATTTGCGCGCGGAGCAAAACGGAATCGTTCGCGACGTGCAACGGGCGTGGCTGGACGCAAATTCCGGTTACCAGCGGCTGGGTCTGACGAATCAATTGCTAGAGCAGGCGTCGAAGGCCGTAGAGCTGGCGCAGGCGCGATACAAACTTGGAATCAGTTCGATTATAGAGTTGAGCCAGGCGCAACTGAATCAAACGCAGGCCGAGATCGCGCAAGCCAGCGCGAGATACGACTATCAGGCGGAGCTCGCGGCGCTGGCTTTCCAAAGCGGCCAGATCCGCTAAAAGACGGAAGCGACCGATACGAAAATTAAATTCCTCCGGCTAAGAACGGAGGCTGCGCGCCTGTGTTATTGCACAGTTACTTTCGCGGCGACGTGACCGGTATCGGAAGGTGGTTTCGCCGCACAAGGTACGTCTGATGAATAAGCGATGTAAGTGTTCGGAGCAGCGGCGCGAGCAATTGGTCCCGAGCGGCCGCGTGCGCCAGCGTCCACATCCCAACAACTTTTCTCCATGAAGGGGTTTTCGCTCGGTTTGAAATGGACGGACAGCGGCTTGGAGGATGTGTTGCTCCAGAGAATCCAATCATCAGTGGCTTTGGCGACGGTGCAGGCCGAGCCGTTTGCGGCCGCGATGTCTACCGTACATTTCGGACTGCGAGAGGCTCCGAGACTGGCGACCGAGAGGCCGAAGACAAAGATCAATAGCAGCGACGCGAAATAGGGAATTGAGAGCAAGGTTACGCGGCGGTAATTGAGTTTCATCGCGGATCATCTCCTCAGTAAAGAATCAGACTGCGCATCGACTCTTTGTTCGTTTTGGTGAAAATTCCTGAAATGTGTCACCGGCGTCTTGAATCTGTCTCGCTGCGCTCCACAGGTAATCGGAGCGCAAAAACTTGGTGGGCCCGCTCGGACTTGAACCGAGAACCTGACGATTATGAGTCGTGCGCTCTAACCAATTGAGCTACGGGCCCGTGGTCCTAAAGATACCACGTTCAAAAGAGTTCTCGGATGGAGCGGATTTGGTCTGGATTGTGGTTGGGGTCGCTAAATTCATGTCAATGCTGCTATCGGGAGTGGATCGAATGGGCGTTTAAGTCTTCTGCTTTCCGAACACGGAGCCTAAATGAGAGCGGAGTGAAAATACTCTTTCGGCATCTCCGAAAATAAAGGTCGCGAAGCAGAGGGCGGGAACAAGATGGTCCAGAGAAGCACCGAAATATTGCCAGAAAGGCGCACCCGGCCCAGGATAATTCGAAGAAAGCAACAGCGCGAGCATATAGATGAGCCCGAAGACGCTTGCGGGGCGCACCAGCACGCCGAAGATCAGGGCCACGCCAATTGCAAATTCGCCGTAAGCGACGAGAAAGGCGATGGCCGTGCCGTGAGGGACGACGAAATTGCGAAGCACCGGAACCATGAAGGGGTAGGCGCCGTCGGCGAGAAAACGATTAATCCAAAATTGGAAACCGCCGCCGAGCGTGAACGCGGTGCCGAAGACTTTGTACTCGCCAAAAATCAGGAACAAAATTCCAACGGCAATTCGCAACCCGGCAATCGCTACAGTGTTTCGATCTCTCATCGCGGGTGCGATTCTAGATGAACCAAGAAATAAAACGAAATGTATTTGGAGTCAAATCGTTTACTGCACTCCTGCGCTGCGAAATTCGGGCCGGAGTCCTAAGGATTGCTGCGACGGAGGACGGCGCTGGATTTTTCGGCCACGGCAACCTGGTGAAAGAAGTCACGGACCTCCGGCAACTTGTCCGTGGGGACCACGACGCCTTTGATCTCATAGGTCCGTTTGTAGTGAAGAACGTTGTCTTTCACTTGCACGTCGCTCTTATAGGAGGCGTAGTCGCAATGCGCTTCGACCGGCTGCGGAAGATCGTCAACAACGTAGCCAACTGGAAGTGTGATGTCGAACACGTCGGACTGCAGGGTGGTGCCGTCGAATTCGATAGGATATTTTCGAGATTTTCCGGCCAGAATGGTGGAACCTTTCTCGCCAACCACGCGAGGGCGAAGGATGAGCAAGTTTCCGGCGGATTTGGCGTAGCCTTCGACGGTGAAATGGTAATCGAGCGTCAACGTGTCACTATATTTTTCGAGATTGCCGACGGTTGCGCCAGTCAGAGTGAAATTATTCAAGAAGGTTCCCAAAAATCGCTCGACAACTTTGCTGCGTTCGGCAGGTGACGTGGCTAGAAACTGCTCGCGGGTCTGAACGGCAGGCCCACCCCAGCGCAATTCCTGCACTTCGCCGCCCAAAGTGCCAGCGGACGAAAGGCTGAGAGTCGCTGTGCGCAGCAAGCGATTTGTCGCCGCCGGGAGCAGAGGCAGCAAAATAAGCTTGCCGCTGTCCTGGGTTATCAGCAGGCCGTAATTCTGCTGAAGATAGGAAGGCAGGTAGCCAAGGGGAACGTACGGGTTCGTTGGATCAAAAAACAGCAGTCGTCCGAGCTTGGGATCGTCAATGGTGCCGTACAGTTTGTCGCTGGAAACGCCATCCGGCAGGCGAATGGCCATAATCATGTGATTACCGCGAAGAGACGGGAATTCAGGATTCACGATGCCGCGGTCGGTGTCGATCATTACGTAGTAAGAATCAATACCAATTTGTTTGAGCATGGTGCTCATCAGCGTGGCTTTGTCCTTACAGTCACCATACTGATGCTTGAAGACCTCGGCGGCGGGGTGAGGCTGGAGACCACCGATTCCAATCTCGATGGCCACGTAGCGTATTTGCTGCTGCACGTAGGTCGCGAGAGCCTGCATTTTCTGAAGCGGATCGGAAATTCCGGTGGTGAGCTCCGTGACTTTTTGCTGAAGCTCGGAAGATGGAACACGACTGGCGTTGGTGAGGCTGGCGTACCACACGCCGATATCGTTCCAGGTGCCTGAGGATTTCGCGCGTAGATTGGGATCGCGCGGGAAATATTTGATGTCCATGCGGCCTTCGACGGCGAGATAAGGGGGCATGTCCGGTTCAACTTCGACTGCGGGAATATTTTCAATTTCCCAAGTGTACAAATTATTGGTGGGTGTTAGTGGCTCTTTTTTGGGAAAATTGGCCCAATAATTGGTGAACTCCCAACCGAGCGGTAGTTGCAACGAGAAGCGCGCGCGTCGCGTGGGGATCATGCTCTGGAACGACCAATCGTCTTCGAACATGAAGGGACGCCTTTTCTGCACATATTCGTAACCGACGACATTTCCAGGATCCGCCGCCGAGAACTTGATGTGTTTCAGGCGAATATCGTTGAAAACTTCGTAGCTTGTCGCGCTGGCCTCGAGCGCGTCTTTGTCCTTTAGTTCCAATTCTCTGCCGTCCGCGGTAATGGTCCAGGCCCTGAAAAATGTGATTTTGGATTGGCTGTCAAATTCGATGGAAATGCCCCCGTAGTCTTCTCGAGCTTCGGGTCTAAGAATTTTGTAAGCGCGGCGGTATCGGGTTTCAATCTCGCCATTGTCCTTAACAGTGGTCTGCTGATCATCGAGCAGGATTACGGCGACAGCGTCCTTAGGATTGTCCGGCAGGGTTTCATGAGCCGCCACGCGCAGCCAGTCCGGAGCGTTATCGGCGAGCACGCGGGGGCTAGATCGGGCGACGATCGCTGCAATCGCCGCGAGGGCCAGGATAACGATTGAAGCAAACCTAATTATTCTTCGCGGATTGAGCATTTTGCAGAACGATTTGAGTTTCGTCATTGGATTTGACCAAATTGAAAAAATTGCGCAAAACCGGGTAGTTCTTTACTGAAAACATCAAGCCATCAATGACGAGGAGCCGCTTTACCTCAATTACATTTGTTTGCTGCACCACGGAGATTTCGTAAGAAATGATGCCCGGCTTCAGCTGTTTGGCCGCCGGAATTGCTTCAATCTTGTAACCGTCGGGCGCAGTGAGTTTTGCGTCATCAATTTCCTGGTAGGGCGACCTGATATAGACAGCGTAAAGACGCTTTTCGGTTTGAAATGATGCAGGTTGGCGCGCTTGAAATACCGAAGCCGGGACGAGCATGCGGCGACCCGCTTCCGTTCCAAGGCCCGAAATTTTGACGGTACATTCCACGTGGACGGGTAATTGGTTATTGTCCCAATTGGTGACGGCGACGGCATCCACCGCAGACCCCGATGGCAACCAGCCTTTGATTTCATCGCCGAGTGTTTTAGAGCGTCCGGCTGCGTCCGCCGAATGGTTTTGCTCGCGTCTCGAAGCCGCCGCGCTGCCGGTAAAATCTACCTTGAGTTTTCCAGTGGCCTCGCCATCGGAGTCGAGCACGAGTTCGCTATTACGAACAATCGTACTCTGACTGGGCGGAGCGGCAGGGATAGCGACGATTTCGCCGCCCTCCTTGGTGAAACGAATGCCGCGAGTGGAGGTTTCGTACCACGGCAGAATTCCGAACGGGTAAGTGCTCGCGGACGGGTCGAGATAATAGTCCTGGGTTCCAGCGTGAACCCAGACGATATCGGCGCTCAGTTGCGAAGCGTCCTGGGTTTCCGGCGTAAAGAAATTGAGGCTACGCGGAGCGAGCAGAACTGCGGTGGCCGAAAACCCGGCGGTGCGAGCCAAACCCACAAAGGTGTAATTCATCTGCCGGGATGTTGCGTAATTGTGCTTGAATACGTCTTCAACGTTGGAATTGGGCTTGATTTGTTCCTGTTTTTCTTCCTTTTCGGTTTTTGAATCTTCCATGGAGAGGTTGCGAATCTTTTGCACCCGCGCATAGATTTTTCGCAATTTTTCTTCCGGACTGTCGGCTGGGGCCACTGTGCGCGACAAGTCGCTTTCGAGGGCGCTTTTTTTATTCACGAAGTGATCGAGTTCCTCGGCCCACTGCTTCCCTTTGCGGTTCCAGAATTGAGGCTGGGTTTCATTCTGGGGATCGCTGAGGCTCTTGTAATAGAAATCAACGCGCACCTGAAGGGCCCGCTCGGGTGGCATGTAATCTTCTTCTTCCAGGCCGGCGATGTTATGGACATCCATCACGTAAGTGCCATTGCCCTGTCTGACTGGAATTGCTCCAGCGGGCAAGCCAACCTGCCGGTATAGAAGCGGGAGCGAATTCCCGTTCGCTTCCGGCTTAATGCTGAAACGGGCGTCGCGGGTAAAGAGGGAATTGGTGACTATCCAACTTTCGTTGATGTAATAGTGCGGATCACTTTGTTCGCGATATTTGTATTCGATAATCGAGCCGGGATGCACGTCCGGTAACGTGAAAGTCTTGGCCAGATATTTGAAGCCGGTGCCCTTAACGATGGTTTTTTCAAAAACCTTGCCATCAAATCTTACGATGCTGCCGTCCGGTTGAATGGTGCGCGCCCGGACATCCTTAATATCGGTTTGCTGCTTTAGGAACGGAATCTCAACATCGCCTTGCTTGGTACCTTCCTGGGTGAAGATTTTGATACGGACATATTCGAGAACGGAGGACTCCTCCGAGTCCATGTCACTTTCGCGGTAGAGAATCATGGCGTTTGCGCCGGGGCTAGCGGCGTTGTCCTTGAGGGCCAAGTCGGCGGCGGGAACGGGCAGCCAATCGTCACCTGCGAAGGATCGTTGCGAATGAGAAACGCACAGGACAACGAAGAAGAACACAACGGTGCTGATGAATCGCTGGGTTCGATTCATACCGAATTTTTCTCCATTGATACCGAGAAAGGGTCACCCAGAAGTGATGCTGCACGCGGGCTGATTCGCACGCACCAGGGCCCAGTTCTCAAACGGTGAAGTGAGCGCAACGGTACTCCTAAGTAGGAAGGCTGTCAACGATACGAGAGTTCCTTTGCTTTACTTTCGATACGGGGCGTAAAGTGTGCCGGGTAGCGGGAATTTCTCTAGCCCGAGCGGCCAAAGTGCGTGGCGTGACGTTCTTTTCCTACGGCAGTCATGAGGATGGCCAGGCTAAACACGACGGCGGCCGTCGCAGCCATGGCCATGCTGTAAGTCATTTCACGGGCAAATACAGCTTGGAGGACTACGGTCGCGCTGGCTAGAAGAACTCCACACTGGTAGCCGAAACCGGGCAGGAAACCGCGGATCGAATCGGGCGAAAGTTCAGCGAGATGGGCCGGGATGACGCCCCACGCGCCCTGAACCATGAATTGCATAACAAAGGCTCCCCCGATGAGGGCTGCGACATTCGCTGGAAACGCCCAAAACGGGATCGTCAATAGCGCGCCGCCAAACGCCAGAAGGATGCTGCGCCGGCGACCGAGACGGTCAGAAATCAAACCAAATAAGGTGCCGCCGAGAATGGCACCGAGCATGGAGATGCCGGTGATCGCCGCAACTTTGTGAGTCGAAAACGACCATTGGCGCTTGAGAAGCGTGGGATACATGTCCTGGGTGCCGTGCGAAGCCATATTCATGGCCATCATGAAAATCGTCATGTACAGGAATAGTTTCCAATTCGAGGCCAGTATCTTGCTGAGAGAGCCCCACGAAGACGCCTTGGTTTGGTGCCAAACCTCTGATTCGTTCACCTTGAAATAGACTACCAAGGCGGCCAACAGCGCCGGAACACTGCCCAGGAAAAAGAGTGGGCGCCAACCCCAGCGGTTGAAGAATGCGAAGTAGGCGACAGCGGCGAGCAAGTTGCCAACTGCATATCCTTCCTGAAGAATCCCGGAATAGAGCCCACGCTTGGCCCGGGGAACCTTTTCCATGGCGAGTGAGGCGCCGACTCCCCATTGTCCGCCCATGACCATGCCGAAGAGGGCACGGAGAATCAGAAAAGAAATGAATGTAGGGGCCAGGCCGGTGAAGAGTTGAACGGCGGCGGAAAGCACTAGATTCGCCATCAGCGGAATACGCCGCCCGTAGCGATCGGCCAGAAGACCGAAGACGAGGGCGCCTACGGGACGGAGAATCAGCGTCACGGTGATCGCTAAGGCTATGGTTACGTCGGATTTCTGAAATTCGCGGCCAATGTCGGTCAGGCAAAAAACGACCAGAAAAAAATCGAAGGCATCGAGCGTCCAGCCAGCAAATCCGACCAGGAAAGCAGCGTGGCGATCGCGAATCTGGGAGCCGGCCGTGTTCGTCCCGGGTTCAGTCGCGGCTGCGATTTTTTGTTGCGGATTTCCCGGGGAGCGCATCAAGAATGCGCACCAAGTTCAGCCGCATACGCGAGCAGGCGAGAGTCGGCACCGCGCGCGGCGATGAGCTGCACACCCGCGCCGGTTCGGGTTGGTAGCGTTACGACTGGGACGGCCGCCAAACTCATCGGCAGGGTATAACGCATCATGATGCGTCGCGCCTGGCTGTGATCGGCGCCGGCGAGAAGTTCGTGATGGGGCGCGCAGGGGGCGATTAGAAAATCATGTTCACCCAGAAGGGCGTCCATACGTTCTCGAAACTTGGCATGACGGTTGCGGAGAATTTCGATTTCGGGTGCCGGGATGGACGCGCCCCAAGCGAGACGCTCGGCGATGGTCTTCTCAAAGTGCGAGAAATCGCCATTGGTCGCAGCAGAATGAATGGCGGCGGCTTCGTGTGCCTGGATGGGACCGATGATATCCATCGCCTCTTCCCAGAAGCTGGTATCCACCGGAACAATTTCCGCGCCACGCGCTTGCATTTTGTTTTGCCAATCTGCGAATGCATCGAGCACGGTCGCTGTGCAGTCATGCAAGAAATTGGATTGGACGCAACCGATGCGAACACGCATCTGCGGCGTCGAAGGCACCTGAATGTCGAACAGCGCCTCAGCGAGAAGCGGCGCATCGCGCAGATCGCGGAAAAGCCAACCCAGAGTATCGAACGAAGCTGCGAGATGAGTGCCTCCGCGCCAAAGGTCGCGCTGGTGCGCCAGTTCGATGGAAGCGCGATAGCCCGCGAGGCCGCAAAGCGCCGCCGGAACACGAATTGAGCCTCCGGTATCAGTGCCGATGGCGGCGATTGCCGAACCTTCTTGCACGCTGGCCGCGCCTCCGCTTGAAGATCCTCCGGTGAGGCGTCGCGCGTCCTCAGGCTGCAAACAATCTCCGTAGTCCGGATTCTGTCCGGTGATTCCGTACGCGAGTTGGTGCAGGTGCGCTTTGCCGATGATGATCGCGCCCTGAGCACGCAAGCGCGCGGCAACGGTAGAGTCCTGGCACGCGACTCCATTCTTCGTCGCGTAGAGACGTGAACCGCAACTGGTAGGGAATCCTTCGAGATCGAAACAGTCCTTTAGGGAAACTGGCAGACCGTAAAGAAGAGGTTTTGGATTTGGAGTGAAGCGGTTGGGCAAAGCTGTCGCTTCGCGAACTGCCCATGCTTCGTTGAGTTCAATGTACACGTTGCGACCCGAATTGCCGTTGGCGCGACTGAGCGCATTTTTCGCAGCGGCCAGGGGTGAAATATCGCCGGAGACCAACTGCGTGCGAAGTTCCCGGAGTGGGCTGAGACCGGTGACCATGAGTTGAATTCTAACCGCACCCTTCGGACGAAATCACAGAGTTAATTCGAACGAGACGCGAACGAGTATTTCGGAGTGACACGCCTGAAATTATGACTTGCTGCGAATTTCGCCGGCGGGCGGCGTGGCCTTCTGTGGTGCACTGCCAGCTTGCTTCAGGATGATGCGAACGCGGCGCCAGCCATAGTTGATGGCGGAGGCGAAATCCGAAAAACCGATGCAGCGGATTGCTGCGCCGGGCTCGTGGCACTCTTCGTAAACGGAAGGCTCGGCAATTTTTTCGGAAAGAGGACCGAGAATTTGATGGTGCCAGCGGCCTTGCGCGTCTCGATGTGCGTTGACGTCAAAATCCATTCGTTCGGGCTCGGACCGGCGCGAAGATGGCGTCCGGGAGGCTAACAGTATGCACTCTTGGCCCGGCTGTCAACAGCCGGAGCAATTTTTGGTAACGCGTTTTTTGCAGGCAAATACAGGCTCAGGGGTATTCGCAATTTTCACGGATGTAGCTAGATTAATTTCAGCACTGTGAATGGGTGCGCGCGTGGACGACAAGCGCTCTACATCCGCGGCTCATACAATGGGAGGAATACGCTCATGAAGTTCGGCACGCTCATCGGATCCGGAATTTTACTGCTGGCGTTCGGAATTGCCACGCCGGCCTATGCTCAGGAACAGCACGATCAGGACCATTCCGCTAAACCGGAGGACGCCAAGCCCGAAGATAAGCCGAAGCAGCAAACTGAACCGGCGAAGACTCCGGATGACAAGCCTCACCCTGCTGAGAAGGAAGCCAAGGCGCCGAAGGATAAGCCCAAACCGGAACAACCCAAGACGACGGCATCGTCACGACAACAACAGCAGGACGACAAAGACCGCGCGAAACCACAACAAGATGCCGCGCACAAACAAACCGCGCAACAGCATGGCCGGATCCCGGAAGACAAATTCCGAGCGAGCTTTGGCCGCGAACATACATTTCACGTCGGGCATCCCGTAGTCGTCGAAGGGCGTCCGCGATTTTCATACGGTGGCTATTCGTTCTTCATCGCCGAAGCGTGGCCCGCAGGATGGGGATACGACGATGACGTGTACATCATCGAAGTGAACGGTGTTTATTACCTGGTGGATAATGCACACCCAGGCGTGCAGTTGGAACTGGTCATCGCGTAACGACGTGGGTAGTTCGTAGCGAGGCTGGCCTGGCGTTTTCCACCCAGTCCAGCCTTTCTGCTTTAGGAATCCACCAGCTTTACCGAACTCATCAGGCCAAAGAATCCTTCGGCCATGGTCGGGTGAATGTAAACCGCGCCCTTCAACACGGTAAAAGGGGCGTTCGCGAGAATCATCGCGCCCAGAATCTGCACGATTTCACCGCCGTCACTGGAAAGAATGGCAGCGCCCAGAATGCGGTCGGTAGCGGCGTCCACGATGATTTTCATCAATCCCGCAGTCTCGCCTCTTTCTTTGGCGCGCGCGACCGAACTGACGGGATACACGCCCATTTTGAATTTTTTGCCGGACGCACGAGCTTGTTGTTCCGTAATGCCCACGCGACCGAGTTGCGGGTCAGTGAAGAGCGCATAGGGAAGGTAACGGTTTTCGATTGTGTGGTTTTGGCCCTCGATCAGATTCGCATAAACGATTTGAAAATCGTTGTAAGAAATGTGAGTGAAGGCCGGGCCGCCCTTTACATCGCCGAGTGCCCATACGCCGGGGATGCCGGTTTCCATGCGTCCGTCGGTCTTGATATACCCACGTTCGTCGGTGACGATTCCGGCCTTGTCGAGGCCCAGGTCATCGGTGTTTGGAGTGCGGCCGGTGGCGACGAGCAAGTGTGAACCGGAAAGCGCTTGTTGGCCGCGCGGCGTGTCCATCTCTAACAATATTTCTCCGGCGCGGTTTTCAATGCGGGTGGTGCGGCTCGAGAGCTGGAATGAAATGCCTTCGCCTTCGAGCGTTTTCTGCAATTCCTTTACGATGTCCTCATCCTCGGCGGGCATTAGCCGCTGACCGGTGTGAACGATCGTTACCTCGCTGCCGAACCGGCGGAACATTTGTCCAAATTCCAGACCGATATAGCCTCCGCCCAAAATGATCAGGTGCTTGGGAACTTCCAGCAATTCCATGACCGATGCATTGGTGAGGAAGGGGGCGGAATCGATTCCGGGGATTTTAGGAATTCGGGGTCGCGTGCCGGTATCTATGAAAATTTTCGCACTTGCGAATGTTTCGTTGTCCACCTGGATCTGATGCGGCGCGACGAACCGGGCATGGCCGCGCACCAAGCGGATATTGGGCCTTTGGTCGATGCCTTTCTGAATGCTGTCGCGAGCGCTCTGGACGATGTTATTTTTTCGAGCCACGACCGCCGGGAGGTCAACGCTAACGTTACTCGCGCGGACTCCCCAGCGCGCAGCGTCGCGAGCATAGTGGGCGACCTGCGCGGAGGCGACCATGGTCTTCGTTGGCGTGCATCCGGTATTCACGCAGGTGCCGCCCAGTTCGGCGCGTTCGATGAACGCCACTTTCCAGCCGAGGTCCGCGAGAGCGTAGGAAAGCGGCTTGGCAGCTTGTCCGGCCCCGATCACGATTGCATCGAATTCCATCTCAACACCTCGGCAAACCAGGCAGAGCGCAGGGCTATTCTCACGGTTTGCGGGGAGGTTGCGCAAGGAAACTCATGGCAAAAATTGCGTCACAATTTGGCGCACCGCAAATTAGAATCTACGCATGGCCAGGGGATGGGAAAGCAAAGCTGTGGAAGGGCAAGTGCAAGAACGCGAGTCGAAAGAAGACCGCAAAAATAAGAAGCAGGTTTCGCAAGACGAAGTGGAAGTGCGCCGTCAACGGGGAATTCTGATGCTTTCCCGGGCGCGCGTCGAAATTCAATTGCAGGGCGCGGAAGCTCCGCGTTACCGCGAACAGCTTACCCGCGCATTAGCCGATATTAATTCACAACTGGCAAAACTCCCGCCTGAAAAAAAATAATCGCAAGGCACCGAAGGTCCGCTGTAACTCCGCTTTGCCAGATGAGCTGGAAGAGTTGTGCATTCGCACCGAGCAGAGCTACGTGAATGTCTAATCGCGAGGACGTCCGGGTTCGGTGTCTTCGATAAAAAGGACGCCGACACCATTCTGGGTGCGTTCCCGGCCCGGTTCGATGTGAATCACGGTGGCGCGCAGAGAAAGAATGCTCGATCGTGCGGCTTCGTCGGCGGCTTCGATCACCACCCTCAGTTCGGATTGCAGACGCGGACGAGATTTGAGCGCGAGGTAGGCACCCTGCAGACTCAAATCACGGACTGTTGATTTTTCTTCGAAGGGCTTTCCGTCTTCCGTTTGGCCGGTAACGGTAGCGACAAAACGCAACCGACGGCGTACCGCAAGACGCGATTCGCGCATGGCGACATTTACGCCACGGTCGCTGAGCGTGATGGACATGCCCTCCGAGGCGGCCCAGGTAGCCGGAAATTCCTGCCGCGCGGCGGACAAAAAGCCGTCAACCACTTTGTCGGGGGAGTCTGGATCGTGATGGAAGAGAATCAAATTCCTGACTTTTGCGGCACGCGCGATTTTCACGCCTTCCAGCCAGCTCGAATGTCCCCAGCCTTTGCGTTCGGAGGCGAGCTGCTCGGGCGAATACTGGGCGTCGTAAACCAGCACATCGGCGTTTTGCGCCAATTGGAGCAGATTCCGGTCACACTCAGGCGCTCCTGGCTCGTTGTCCGTGGCATAGACGACCGAGCCGGCCGTGGTCTCGATTCTGTAGCCAAGGCAACCCTGCGGATGATTTAGGCCGGTCGCGGTGATTTTCGTTCCGTTGACGTCCCAGGTTTGCCCGGCGGATATTTCGTGGAATTCCCGCAGGGCGGTCATCATGGTGACATCCACGGGAAAGTACGGGCTGGAAAGCTGCGCTTCAAAAACCTGTTGCAGGCTATTGGGCCCAAGGTAGCTTGACTGAAAGCTGTAAAACTGAAAGCGATTCTGCGACTCGAAAAAAGGCCGGAAGAAGGGAATGCCCTGGATGTGATCCCAGTGGTAGTGCGTAACGAGAATGTGGGACTCGATGCCCAGCCCGTTCTGACTATTGGTGAGGTGGTTGCCCAGCATGCGAATGCCGGTGCCGCAATCCAGAATGAACGAGGTGCCGTCGGGGGCGGTCAGCTCAAGGCAAGGCGTGTTTCCGCCATAGCGCCAGGTGTCGCGCTCGAGCGTGGGCGTCGAGCCGCGCACGCCCCAAAAAACCAACTTGGCAACTTGCTGCGACATGGTTGAGCGAAACTGACGGCGCCCGAAAGCACTCCGATGAAAGTTAGTTCCCCAAACTGCTGCCATGGTAGGCGGGCAAGGGTGGGGAGTCAATTGGGTTGTCTCTGACGGGTTCATTCGCAGGCATGCTCGTTTGCGCGGCTGCGCCCGAATCCAAGCTGTGCTGGCGCGCGAAGTCCAGCTAGAATTGAAGCGATGCACGACCACGGTTCGGAAGGACACAATCGCAGCCACGACCACTCACACGGTCATGGGCATAGTCATGGTCTGGGCGGACACTCGCATGTGTCGCTGCCTGCGGAGGGAATGACCCTGATTCTGGGCGGCGCGGTGGTGGCGACCTTTGCGCTGGTCGGCGTGGAACTTGTGGCAGGCTATGCCGGCCATTCGATCGCATTGGTCAGCGATGCTTTGCATAATTTAACCGACGTGCCGACGCTAGTCCTTTCCTGGTTCGCGACGCGCTGGGCCAAGAAACCGCCGACCCCACAAAAAACGTATGGGTACCACCGCGCCGGAATTCTCGCGGCGTTCGTCAACGCCATGTTGCTGTCGCTGGTTTCGGTGGCGTTGATTTACGAGTCGGTCGTGCGGCTGCGCAGTCCGGTGGAAGTCAAAACGGATTTGATGTTGTGGGTATCGGTTTTCGCGCTGCTGATTAATGGCGGGATCACCTTCGCGGTTACGGGCGGCCGACGCGATCTGAATGTGCGCAGTATCTGGGTTCACAACTTGGGCGACGCCCTTTCCAACCTGGCGATCATCGCAGGAGCGATCACGATTCACTACACGGGACAGAGTTGGGTGGATCCGGTGATCGGCATGGCCATTGGCGCGATGGTGTTCTGGTCTGGAATTGGCATCCTGCGGGAAAGCACACACATCCTGCTGGAGGGCATGCCACGCAGTATTGACCTGGAGAGTGTGGCGCGCGCCATGCTGCGCATCCCGGGCGTTCAAGAGGTTCACGACGTACATATCTGGACGCTGGGGACGGACCTGAACGCGCTTTCGTGCCACATCTGCATACCTGATATGCACATGGAAGACAGCGCCAAAATTCTGGCGCAGGTCCACGAAATTCTGGAAAGAGAATTCAAAATTACGCACACCACGATTCAATTCGAACGTGCCGGGCTGGCTGCAGATTCAAACCTTTACATGCCGGAACCTGTGCAGCGTTCCGTCTCGTAGAACGCGAATCCCTAGTTTGTAGCTCCCAAGGATGGTTTGGAATTTGGTTTCGCGGCAGCGCCGTCATCCGAGGGAATTTCTATCGGCGTGCCAAGTTCCTGATTGAGCCGCTGTGTTGAATCCACATCAAGATCGCGCATGGCGATTGTGCGGCGGCCGCCATCTGGAGTGATGTAAACGAGGCGATCGTTTGAACGGGTGAAGGCCACAGCGTCAAGCCGAAATCCGCTGCGGGTGACGAGAGTAAATGAACCAACGTCGGGGATTGGAGCAACCGGGCCGGATTCCGCGTCTTGCGCTGTGTCGTCGGCAACTTCCTGTGGCTGTTCCCGATGAGCACGAGATGGTTGCACCGCGGCGTACTGAGATTCCTGCTGGCCGCCGGATTGCTGGCCGTCGGCCTGATTTTGGTCTTCGTCTTGCGTTGGCTCCTCCGCCGCCAGTTGCGAATCATCAGCAACGTAGCCAAAGCCACCGCCGAATATGACGAGTTGATTCGTGCCGGTCTTTTTGGAGTGCTGGTGGCCGCCGTTAGTTCCTCTGAGCGGATTGATGAAGCCGCCCGGTGAAACCGGACCAACGAAGCGTGGCGCCATAGTGGAAGCTCTCAAGGTTTCAATATCCCCCGGGTTTGGTTTCGAAATTACCGACCTGCCGACGGCAACGGAGGCGACCGAGCCAGAACGATGGTTTGCGGCAGCGTGAGAGCCAGAATTGGCAATAGGAGCCGCATGAGCGGGCGCAATGCCAGGGGAAGATGCGGCGTGTTGACCCTGACCAAAGGAAGAACTTGCCAGCGATCCGAGCGCGATTACCCCAATCAGAAAAGCCGATCTCATAGTAGCCTCGCTTCAGCGCACACTGTATCAGACGCGATAGCGTGCTGAACAGTTGCGGCTTTCTACCGGACGGTCTAAACCGATTGCCTGCGGTATTTTCCGGGCACCAATGGCTGATCGGTGGTGTCTATTGCAAATGGCCTGACCGAAGAAGGGGTTATCTGGCTTGCGGACCATGAATTTTTAGCATTGCTTTTCCCCTTGGGTGGGATGTGCTATAAACGTCAGTCCGAAGGGCGACCGGACATGGCACAGCCGGAAGGCGGAGATTTGGCGGCGTCGGTTTTGAATGTGAAGGAGACTCGGCGACTGGTAACGGAGCCGGATCTGCCGTCCCGATATTGTCCGCGGTGCTCGTCGCGGCTCGCGCCTCGGAAGTGCAAGATGATTTGTGAATCTTGTGGATACTATATGTCCTGTTCCGATTTTTACTGAACCCTAGCCGCCGCAAGATCAGACGGCAGCAGATGATTCAAATACAGATTCGAACTTTCCAGGAGGCGCGAACGTGGCATTGAAAATGGTGGATAAGGAAGTTGGAGATGTGACGGTGCTGGAGATTGAAGGACGCATCGTCCTGGGCGAAGAGAGCAACGCGTTTCGCGAGCAGGTAAAGAATTTGCTGGCGGCGGGAAAAAAGAAGATCGTATTGAACCTTTCGCAGGTTGGATACATAGACAGCGCCGGCCTGGGCACGCTGGTGGCGACGTTCCATAGCGCGCGCTCACAGGGCGCGGTGCTAAAGCTGGCGAACCTGGGGTCGAAATTCAAGGAAGTGCTGCAGGTCACGAAGCTAATGACGGTGTTCGATACGTACGATAGTGAAGGCGCCGCGGTCGAAAGCTTCAAGAAGTAGCCGGTTTTTTTGAACCGGTCATTGCAGGGGCACCTGCAGCGTCGCCGCTCAGCGACGGCAATAATGCGGTGCCCCGCCTCTTTCTCAGCGACCACTCAGCGCGTCGGCTTGTTTCTCAACACGCCCTTCCAATTTGAAAATCGCGACGCCGCTCAAAAGCTTCGGGTAGAAGTCCGTGGATTTCTGCGGCAGCACATCGCCCCCGAGCGCGATATCCGCTACTTGTTGTACCCGCACAGGATTTAGCAGGAGCGCGAGCTGGGCCTCTCCTTTATCCACGGCCGCGATCGCCCCCTCCATTTCGCGTGTGTATCCCACATTTTGTTCGCCGGCCACGGCGTCCTGACTGATGTCCAAACCCTTTTCGATGATCAGGCGGTGCAGGAGCACGACGTCCAGGCCCCGCTGGGCTTCGGAAATATCCGGAAGGATTGTTTCGAGGTCCGCGTCGCGACGAAGCAAAAAAAGATAAAACGCACCCGCACCGCTCGAATTCGCGCCAGGATAAATTCCCACACCGCGCCGGCCGTGATTCACGCTTTGAAAGTCCTTCAGGAAATCCGCGTAGGCGGTGACACGCTCTTCGGCGTTGAGAAATGGATAGGAATACCAATCGAAATACTGACCGACCGTCTTTCGGAACTTGTCGAAATCGAAGCCTGTGACGTTACGGATCAAGCGATGAGTAGGGAGAATGGTCAGGCCTTTCGAATGAGTATTGATGAAAGTCATCATCGCAAATTCGTGCGCGGCGTGGGGGTCGGCTTGTTTTAGCTCCGCGCGGCCTTCGTTACGAAGATTGAGCGCGGTTTCGTAACGATGATGCCCATCGGCGATGATCAATTTTTTGTCGACCATCGCGTTTTGGATCCGGCGGATCGAGGCTTGATCGGAGACGGGCCACAGACGGTGAGTCACGCCGAATTCATCCTGCAATTCCTGGGGCACGGATTTGTGCGCGATGTCTTCGAGCAAGTTGTCAATGCTGCGCGGGGCGTCGTTGTACAGCATGAAAAGCTGCCCGGTTTGCACGTTGGTATGGCGAAGCAGCTCAATACGATCCGCCTTTGGCGCGGAAAGAGTGCGCTCGTGGCGGAACACCACATGGGCATCGTAATCCTCGATGCGGCCGAGCGCGATGAATCCCATGCGCGTCTTGCGGGTGTGCGTGCCGGGAACCAGATATTCCTGCGAGTACACGTAAATGTTCGGGGCTGAATCCTGAATCAAAATGTTCTCAGCGATCCATTCTTCGATCTTCTTGCCCGCACGGGTGTAGACGTTATCCTGAGGTGAATCGGTGGGAAGCACGAGGCCCTTTTCAATGGCGATCAGATTGTAGGGGCTCTTCGCGTAGTAGCTTTCCTGCATCGCGGGACTGATCTTGTCGTAGGGCTGGGTTAGGACATCGGCCAGATTGACGCGATTGGTGTCGTAACGGAAGGCGCGAAACGGTTGGATTTCTGCCATATGGCCTCGTGTGCTGGTAACGGTGCTGGTAGAATTTTTGATTGTAACAGCGAGTGGCAAGCAAACAAAGACGGAGGCGCTACCGGTTGGATTGTGCCGCCGTGCATCGGGCCGGAAAGGCTTCGATAGGACCCCGGAGAGATGACCGAGAATGTGAATCGCTTTTTGAACGTGCGCGCGTTGATATTCGATCTGGACGGCACGCTGATTGACTCTAAGCTCGATCTCGCGCTGGCGATCAACGCGATGCTGGAGCATATGGGACGCGCGCAGCATGTGCATGAAACGATCTTTGGCTTCGTGGGCAACGGCGCGGAAGCGCTGGTGCGAAAATCGCTCGGCGAGGGACCGACGGATGAAGAAGTGAAGCGCGGCCTCGCGTATTTTCTCAGCTACTACCGCTCGCACATGCTCGACAATACCGTTTTATACCCCGGGGTGGCTGATGCGCTCGAACGTTTCCGGCAGCTCGAGGGGTATTCGATGGCGGTGTACACGAACAAGCCCGTGCATTTCAGCCGCGCGATTATTGAGGGGTTAAGTCTGTCGCGGTATTTTGTCGCGGTTTACGGCGGGAACAGTTTTGAGAGGAAAAAACCGGATCCGATGGGCATCGAGGTTTTGTTGCGCGAAATGCTGGCCTCGCGTGAAGAAGCGATGATGGTCGGGGATTCCCAGGTGGACATGAGAACCGCCCGCAATTCCGGAATCTTTGCCTGCGGGGTAACGTATGGCTTTGATCTGGATGGGCTGCGCGCGCATCCGCCGGATATCCTAGTGGACAATTTGGCGGAGCTTCCCGCGCACCTGGGTATTTGCAAACCCGATTGAGATGAGAAGTCGCGCCCGAGGGTGCTAGGCCTTCCGGTAGGCAGAGGCGTACCAATCCCAAGTCAATTTCAGGCCCCACTCGAAATCCACGATGGGCCGATAGCCCAGTAGATCCCGGGCACGCGAAATGTCCGCCTGCGAGTCTTTGATGTCACCGGTGCGAGGCGGATCGTATTTCGCGTTAATTTTGCTGCCGGTAATTTTTTCGAGCAACTTCAACACTTCGTTCAGCGTGATGCGCGCACCGGTTCCGCCGTTGATCACCATTCCTGAAGATCCGGGCGCTTCGCAGGCGCGGAGCGTCGCGTCCACGACGTTTGCGATGTAGGTGAAATCGCGAGACTGCTCGCCATCACCGTAGACCACTGGGGATTCGCCACGAATGACCGCCAGCATGAACCGCGAAAGCACCCCCGAATATTGCGATGTGGGATCCTGGCGCGGACCGAAGACGTTGAAGTATCTCAGGCTGGTATTTTCAAGGCCGTAGGCACGTCCGAAAACCTGGGCGTACAGTTCGCCCGCCAGCTTGGTCACTCCATAGGGGGAGATGGGAGCCGAAGGCATGGATTCTTGCTTTGGCAATTCCGGCGTTTCGCCATAGGCCGAGGAAGAAGCAGCAAAGACTAGGCGGCGCACTCTGGCGTCGCGCGCGGCCACCAGGACGTTGAGCGTGCCATCAATATTTACATGATTGGTTTCGACCGGATTGGCTACCGAACGCGGAACGGAAGTGCGAGCGGCAAGGTGAATGACGTAGTCGGCACCCGCACATGCCGATTGTATCGCGGCAAGATCCGTGATGCTGCCAATGCGCAGATTGATTTTATCGCGCACCGCAGCCAGATTTTCTTCCTTGCCGGAGGAGAGATCGTCCAGGACGATTACTTCCTGGCCGCGACGAACGAGCTCGTCCACGATGTTTGAGCCGATAAAACCAGCGCCGCCAGTGACCAGATAACGCATTCTTCAGTTTCCTCTCTTTTCTCCTTTAGAAATTTGCCGGAAACAAGGCGCTAACGCAAGCGGGCGCTGTGGCCGAGGCCCGATGTTTCGGGTAGGCTTGAGATTGCGGCGCAGCCGGTCACGCCCGCGCCGCACAAAATCCTCAATGCCACAGCACGAGAAATTTCGCTGGTCCACGCATCCAAAAAAAGAAAAACGAATCATTGTGGCGAGTTTGCTTTTCGTCTCCGTCTCCGTCTTGCAGCAGAACATGCAGCAAAATGAAAACTCGCATTTGGCGCGAAAGAAAATCGAAAGCCCGACGAATTCCAACGCGGCAGGAGTAACTTCCGAGCAGGCGATGTCGTTGCAAGTACCGTTTCGCGCGGGCGAGGTCTTGAATTATCGCCTCACCTGGTCGGTTTTTCAGAACGCGGCGGCAGTGCAATTGTCGGTCGTCGAGCAGCGCGATTTATTTGGCACTCCGACCTGGCATTTTCGCGCCAGCGCACATTCCCAGGCTCCGTTGCGCTCTCTGGCGGTAGTCGACGATCAGTTCGATTCCTACGCGGAGACGGCGTCGCTGGAAAGCCGGCAATACGAAACCTATCTGGACGAACTGGGCGAAAAGGAACACGCCATCCTGCAACTGGTTTCCACGAATGTGCCGAGGAAAAATCGCGCGCCAACGGTACTGGTCAAGCCCCACACGCGCGATCCGCTCGCTGCGTTGTATTTGTTACGCACCGTGGACTGGCAAAGAACTCCCGAATTACACGCCCCGGTCTACGACGGTGAAGATTTATACGAGATGAGCGCCCGGATGGAGTCCGGCACGGAAGTGATTTCCGTTTCCGGGCACGAGGTGAAGGCCACGAAAGTGGCGGTGCGGCTGTTCCGCGCGGGGCAACAATCCCGCACGAAGTGCTCGATCTGGTTTTCTCAGGACGAAGTGCGGATACCGGTGCTAATCGAAGCCGATGTTCCCTACGGAAGCGTTCGCACGGAACTTGTGTCAAAGAACCAGTGAAGTATCGAGAAGCGCTCGTTGCCGCGGTGACACCCTACGATGCCGGAACAATCCAATCGTCTGGCGGAAAATCAATCTGCCAAAAATCGGGACAGGCCTGGATGAATTCGACTCCCACCTGCGATTTTCCGGCCTGGGCGCTGCCTATGTAGATCATCCGGCATTCACGAAACTGGCCACTGGCCTTATGCAAAATCGTGACCGTTTCGCCGACGGCAACGTTCGCCGCGAGAGATATTAAGGCGCCGTGGGCGTTCACGACCAGGGTGCGCGTTTCTTCGGTGAAATTCGTCCCCGAGGTTCTTCCGGAGACTGAGATTGGCACGCTTAGGAGGATGCGCATACTCCGACGCCTCGGAGGAGCCGCGACCCATGTTCTCTTCCGTGGTTGATCCACCGCTGAGAGGTTCATCGGCAACAGCGTAGCGCCGCGAACAGCACCGGACAATGGAACTACCTTACCAGTCACATTTTGTGAGGACCTGAACGATCGGCCCGGTGCGCCGGCTGGCCCAGCGTACAGGCGAAGATTTCGATCGGCAACGCCAGCAAGCGAGCGACAGATTAGCAGTGGACGACTTTATCGCCTTGCTGCTTCACGTTGCGCGTGGCATTGCGAGTATCCACCACCAGCTTGGAATTTTTCACGATGGCGTCGTAGTCGTACTTAGTGTGATCCGTGGCGATCAGCACGCAGTCATAGCCAGCCAGATTTTCAGGCGTGAGATCCACGGATTTCATATGCGAAAAATCGTAGTGGCGCATTTTGAACAGCGCCGGGAAATAAGGATCGTTGTAGTCGAGTTTGGCGCCGCGGGCGGAGAGCAATTCCAGGAGCTTCATGGAAGGCGATTCGCGCAGATCATCCACGTCTTTCTTGTAGGCAACGCCCAAGACGAGGATCTTGGAGCCTTTCACGCTTTTGCTGTGCGCGTTGAGAGCGGCAACGAGCGCCTCTACCACGTGGTAAGGCATTGCGGTATTGATTTCGCCGGCCAGTTCGATGAAACGGGTGGCGAAATCGTACTCCCGCGCTTTCCAGGAAAGATAAAACGGGTCCACCGGAATGCAGTGGCCTCCGAGACCGGGGCCGGGGTAGAAGGGCATGAAGCCGAAGGGCTTGGTGGCCGCGCTATCAATGACTTCCCAGATGTCGAGGTCCATGCGCAACGAAAGCTGTTTAAGTTCATTCACCAGCGCGATGTTCACGCAACGAAAAATATTTTCGAGCAACTTGACCATCTCGGCCGCGCGCGTGGAACTGACCTGCACGACCTTGGAGACGATCTGCGCGTACATATTCATCGCGGCCTGGCAGCTTGCCGGATTGATGCCGCCGACGACTTTGGGAATCTGGGCGAGTCCGAACTGCTTGTTGCCCGGATCCTCGCGTTCAGGGGAAAACGCCAAGTAGAAATCCGTAGCGGTATTTTCGGACCCTTCGCCTTTGGCGAGAGGGCAGCGCAGCCCGCCTTTTTCGAGGATCGGCAAAACCAATTCTTCGGTCGTTCCGGGATAGGTGGTGCTTTCGAGCACGATGAGTTGGTTACGCTGCAGATTGGGCGCGATAGATTGCGCGGTCATTTCCACGTAGCTCAGATCGGGCTCGCGGCGTTCATCGAGAGGGGTGGGAACGCAGATGAGCACCGCATCCATTTCGCGCAATCGCGAAAAATCGGTGGTGGCGCTGAATCGCTTGCCCTGCACGTGATGATTTATTTTGTCCGCGGGAATGTGCTGAATGTAGGACTGGCCGGCATTCAGCTTTTTGATTTTTGCTTCGTCGGTATCGAACCCGGTGACGACTTGGCCGACATCGGCAAAACGCAACGCCAGCGGCAGGCCCACGTAACCGCATCCTATGATTCCGATTTTGATCTCTTTACCTTTAAAAAAATCCGGCTTGCGGTCCGCACCCATTCCTATTCCCTCTCTTTTCGATATGTGCCGTATGAAGATTCAACACAGAAATGCTGAGGCCCTCGTCGAGACTGAAAATTAATTGTAGCAACAATCGGAAGGGTCAGAAAGGAGCCGATGGTTAAGGGTGCGTAAACAATACACCGCAGAGGGTTGCGTGGGCCAAGGTTGCAGCGCATATGGGGCGGTTTACCCGGTGTGCAAGGCAGTCTAAGTCACTTGTTTCCTGGTAATTAGGTGTTCAGCGGGCGTCGGCCAGAGGCGTCGATGATGTAGGGGGCGGGAAGCGGAGCGATCAATTTTCCACCACGCACCAGAAAGTCGCGCTCGCGATTCTGAATTTCATCCATGAAGTGCCACGGGAGCACCAGAAAATCCCTGGCGTGAGACCTGGCCTCGTCTTCCGAAACGATAGGAATCCAGCTGCCAACGGTATATTTCCCCCATTTTTCCGGATTACGCTCGGCCGCTGAGTGAATCAAGTTGTGGTCGAGCCCAAAAACCTGAAGCAGGGTATTGCCTTTGGTGGAGGCACCGTAGATCGAAGTTGGATTACCCTGCTCGCGCTCGCTTTCCAGATATCGGCGGAGTCTGCCGCCGATCCTGTGGACACGTTCGCCGAATTCAACATAGGTGCGGGGTTTGGTCAGGTTCGCGGAACTTTCGCGAAGACGCAGTGCCTGCACTCGTTCCCGCCGCGCAGCAACAGAGGCCGCCGGGGAGTCGCGATGGACGACATATACGCGCAGACTGCCGCCATTCACAGAATTGGTTTCCGCGTCGGCGACAATCAGGCCGTGACGCTCCAGAAGAGATTCCAGGGCCGTCAAGGAGTAGTATTCGAGATGCTCATGACAGATCGCGTCGAATGCGTTGCGCGACAAAATCTGCGGCAAATAATGCATTTCGATGATCCACACGCCTTCCTCGAGCAGCACGCTGGCCACGTCCGCCACAAAATCGTTGGGATATTCGAGATCGTAAAACATGGCGATCGAGGTAACCACGCGAAAGCGTTCGCCTAAGATCGGGCGCGCGATGAAGAAGCTATTGATGATGCGATCCGTTCCAACCGCCGCTTCGGGAATCAGGTTTTGCGCAGGTTCGAAACCAATACGCCGAATTCCTTCGACAGTGTAAGAACGGAGTAAGGTGCCATCGTTGCAGCCAATATCGAGGACGCTGTCACCGCGCTCGAGCCCAGAGAACACCGAGGCCTTAGTTGTAATATCGGCAAGCGCGGCGCGCATGGTGGCGCTAACGCCCGACTTATACCAATAGCGGCTATAGAGCCAGTCGCCTGGCGTGGTGTGGCGTAGCTGTACGAGGCCGCATGCCCGGCACAAAATAATTTCGAGCGGAACACGGGGCCAGGGGGTACTTTCCGGAGTGTCGGCGAAGTTCGAAACATAGAGGTTGCCGAGATCGAGCGCAGACTCGAGATCCGAGCTGGCGCAGGAACGACAGCTGGTACGCGTGGCAACACCAGACCGAGATTTTGGCGTCAACGGGTGGGCGGGAACGGTTGTGGCGGCTTGCATCAAAGGTTCCTTGTAGTGAGCGTAGAATTCAACGGGTTCGCATAAGAGTTTTGCCGGCCGTTCGTCAGACGCTTTGTTCAATCACCGATGGCTGCGGGCGAGGCAGCGGATGAGATCTGGTGGAGCGATACCATTCGATCGTTTCGAAGAGACCGTCGGACAGGCTGCGGCGGGCGCGGAAGCCGAATTCCTTTTGGGCCCGGGTGACGTCGAGCACTCGGCGCATGGTTCCTTCGGGGTAGCTTGGATCCCAATGAATCTTGCCGGTGTAGCCGGTGAGCAGAGCAATTCTGCGGGCGAGTTCGTGAATGGGAACTTCCGAACCGCTGCCAACATTGATAGGTTCGGCACCCTGGTAGTGTTCAAGAGCGAGTAAGACCGCTTCAGCGCAGTCCTCCACATGGATAAAATCCCGCGTGGCGCAACCCGTGCCGCCAATGGCGATATCCTGCGCGCCGGTTTCAGCAGCTTCGAGGAATTTGCGAATCAGTGCGGGTATTACAAAACTCGTGCGCGGGTCGAAATTATCTCCGGGGCCATAGAAGTTTGTGGGAATCAGGCAAGAGCAATGAAAACCGTATTGCTGGCGGTAGGCCAGCGCCTGAATCAGAGGGAGCCTCTTGGCAACTCCGTGTTCAGCGCGCCCGGGTTCAGGCAAGCCTTTGAATAGGTCCTGCTCGCGAAGCGGAACCGGGGCATTTGCGGGGTAGGAGCTGGCGCTGCCGAGATAAATCATTTTCTCAACGCCGTGACGACTCGCCGCTTCGATCAATTGGGTGGCCATGATCACATTGTTGTAAAAGCTTTCGCCGACATCGCGATGCCCCGTGGGACTCGCCACAGTGGCGGCCAGGTGGATCAGGAGATGCGGGCGCGCGTCTTCAAAGAGTTTCTCGATACGGTCAACGCGGGTCAGGTCACAGGTGGCGCGACGCGGCACGGTCAGTTCGCGGCAGCCGCGCTCGCGGAGTTTGCGGACGACCACGCGGCCCAAGAAGCCCGCGCCGCCGGTGACCACGATTCGACGGCCATGAAAGACGCCCATGGCGCGATTGGCGGTTTCTGATGGCCTCATTCGCACGCTCCCATGGACATGCGCCTTTCGAGCTGTCCGCTCAACTTGTCCTCTAGAAGCTGGACATCCGCGTCCACCATGATTTTGACTAGATCGCGGAACTTTGTGCGCGCCACCCAGCCCAGGCGTTCGCGGGCTTTCTCGGCGTCGCCTTCGAGGCGATCAATTTCAGTGGGACGGTAATATTGAGGGTCCACCTCGACATAGCGACGCCAGTCCAAACCGACATGGGCGAAGGCGCGCTCGACAAATTCTTTTACGGAGTGTGTTTCGCCCGTCGCCAGAACGAAATCTTCCGGTTCAGGTTGCTGGAGCATCCGCCAGATTCCTTCCACGTATTCGGGAGCGAAGCCCCAATCGCGCTCGCCATCCATGTTGCCAAGGTAGAGCTTGGTTTGCAGGCCATGAAGAATGCGGGCGACGGCGCGCGTAACCTTGCGGCTGACGAAAATTTCGCCGCGGCGAGGAGATTCGTGATTGAACAGAATTCCGTTGACCGCAAACAGGCCGTAGCCTTCACGAGCGTTAACCGTCATCCAGTAGCTGTAGAGTTTCGCGCAGCCGTATGGGCTACGCGGGTGAAAAGGCGTGGATTCATTCTGAGGACACTCGTACGATTGGCCATACATTTCGCTGCTGGCCGCATTGTAGAATCGCGCAGGAATTCCAGTTTCGCGGATAGCATCGAGAAGCCGCGTGGTTCCGAGCGCGGTAATATCTCCGGTGTAGGCCGGGATATCAAAGCTGACGCGGACGTGACTTTGCGCGCCGAGGTGGTAAATCTCGTCGGGAGCGATGCGGTACAGCAATTTAGAAAGGCTGCTGGCGTCCGAAAGATCGGCGAAATGCATGAAGAATTTGGCGTCGCGATCGTGCCAATCCGCCAACAGATGATCAATTCGCTCGGTGTTGAAGCTGCTGGAACGTCGCTTGATTCCGTGAACTTCGTATCCTTTGCCAAGCAGGAGTTCGGCGAGATAAGAGCCGTCCTGTCCGGTAACGCCGGTGATGAAGGCTCGCTTTGGGCGTTTCGATAAGGCGGTAACGGTCACGTCGTTAAAATCCTCGCGATTGAATTCTTTTCGCCAGCGGAAGGCGTTACGCGGGTGTATCACTGCAGTTTCGCAACGACACTTTCCGCAAATGAAACAGTTCCATCCGATTGCAACATCGCTTATGCAAGGGACTCGCCAATCTCCCGTGATCTTTATTGCCTGAGATCGTTCTTCGCTCCGTTGTCATCCGTTTCGGCGTGCGTTATTCTCGGCTCTGATGATTGATATCCATTGCCACATACTTCCCGATCTAGATGACGGTTCTGAATCGCTCGAAATGTCCGTCGAGATGGGAGAAATGGCCATCGCCGATGGCGTTACGCACGTTATCGGCACTCCGCACGCACATCCTAAGTACCCTTTTGTTCCCGAATTGGTAATGAAGCGGCGCGAGGAACTGCAGGCGCGATTTGAGGGCCGGTTGGCGATTGCAACCGGATGCGATTTTCACCTGAGCTTCGAGAATCTGCAGGAGATCCGCCACCTGCCCAGCCGCTACACGCTGAACCAAAAGAACTACTTACTGGTAGAGTTTGCCGACTATTCCATTCCGCCCTCCATGGACCAGACCCTGCATGGACTCCATCTGGCGGGAATCCTGCCGATCATTACGCATCCGGAACGCAACCCGCTGATTCGCTCGAAGCCGGAACGGCTATTTCGCTGGCTGCGCCAGGGCTGCTATGCGCAAGTGACGGCATCGTCCTTGTTAGGGCGTTTTGGAAAGCCGGCACAAGAGGCAGCGACACAGTGGATGGGACTCAATGCCGTGCATTTCCTGGCGAGCGATGCGCATAACGTGACGTCTCGACCGTTACGGCTGAAAGAGACTTTCGATCACGTGGCCAAAACCTGGGGCGAAGATGTTGCGCGCGCCGTGCTGGTGGATAATCCGCTGGCGGCATTTGAAGGGAAATCGCTGCCGTGGGTTCCGGAGCTTGATGAGGATATCGGGCTTGCGCCGGGTGGCACGTCAACAAAAAAGCGGAAGCGCTTCTGGTTCTTCTAGAAATTTCGGACCGAGAAACCGATCAACACTTGCGACTAGCTGAACAATTCCAGGATTTCTTCATAGCGTTTGAATGGCGCGATCAGGTACGCCCCGGCGATGCTTTCGCTGCGCGCGCTATGCGCCCATTCGAGCATGCGTCGCGCAAGAACGAAACCGCGATCGCGCGCAGCCTCTCCGGCGCTCTCCATTTCGTTTAGCGTGGCTTTAGGAATGACAATCCCGGGCACTTCGTTATTCAGGCGCAAAGCTTGCTTGTAACTGGTCAGCGGCCACAAGCCGACGACGATCGGTACGGGGGATTTTCCGCCAAGACGTTTCAAGAAAGCGCGCCAGTGCTCAGGATCAAAGATTGGCTGGGTCATGGCAAAGTGTGCGCCAGCCGCAACTTTTGCTTCGAACCTACGCAACTCTTCATCGAGATTTTCAGCAACGGGATTTACAGCCACGCCGATTGTGAAATTCGTGGCGCCGCCAAGGCTTTTTCCAGCCCAGTCCGTGCCTTGATTCAGGCGCGATAAAACTTTTACCAGACCGATCGAATCAACTTCGTACACGCCGCTGGTTTCGGGATGATCGCCCAGGGACGGGGGATCGCCGGTAATTACCAGAATGTTCCGGACGCCGCCGACAGCCCATGCACCCAGCAGCATGGCCTGCAGACCAATGATATTGGCGTCGCGGGTGGTGACGTGCGGGATGGTTTCAAAGCCATGGGCCTCGAGAGCGCCCGCCAGAACCATTGCATCCATACCGACGCGTGCAAGTGTGCCGCTGTTGATATCTATGGAATCAACCTCAGAGTGGGCCATTACGCGACCAACTTGATCGAGAATGCGATCGATTGAAACGCCTTTGGGAGGATCGATTTCCACGGACGTGACAAATTGTCCAGCCTGAATTTTTTTCCAAAGCTTGCTTTCGGGCTCGCGAGCGGCGATGCGGCGAAACCTCTCCGCGGGCTCAAAAACTTCGACGGTTTCCACGCTGGAGGCTGCGAGACTTTTCGCACTGACGGATCTGGCGGGATTGATTTGCTTCGCGGCTTGCGTCATGGCGCGAATGTGGTCCGGGGTCGTTCCGCAGCAGCCGCCGATTATGCGCGCACCGATCTCCGCCGCTTCCTGTGCGAAAAGAGCAAAATATTCTGGCGACGACCGCGGATAGACGGTGCGATCGCCGATGCGTTTCGGAAAACCGGCGTTAGGCATGGCGGAAAGCGGCAGCCTGGAAATCGCCGCCAGATCTCGCAGTACGGGAAGCAGAAGCTGAGGACCGATCGTGCAGTTCGCGCCTAAGGCCTGAATGTTTTTTTCTTTTAGTTTCGCCCAGGCATCGGCGGGGCGCGTACCGCCAAAGGTGGTGCCTTCATCGGAATAGGTGAGCTGGGCTACGACGGGGAGGAGCGAAAATGAACGAATCGCTTCAACTGCGGCAACCAATTCCTCGATATCGCTGAAAGTTTCGAGAATGAACAAATCCACGCCGCGCTCTTCGAGCGCTCCAGCCTGCTCTTTGAAAATCGCCAGGACCGTGTCACGAGGAAGATCCTGCACGTGTTGCTGAATTCCCAAGGGACCAATCGAGCCGGCGATGAGCACTTCATGTTTGGCCGCTTCACGCGCTTCGCGCGCGATTTTCACCGCGCGATGATTCAGTTCCGCGACGCGGTCGCCCATTCCAAAATTGGAAAGCTTGTTCCGGTTCGCGCCGAAAGTGTTGGTCTCGATGATTTGCGCGCCGGCTTCGATGTAGGTCTGGTGCACATGAAAGACCGCTTCGGAATGAGTAGTGTTTAGCTCGTCCACGCATCGCTGCGGCCCGACGGTTTCGTACAGGAGCGACCCCATCGCCCCATCGGTGATGAGAATGGCGCGAGCCAACCGCTCGTTGAAGTCTTCAATGCGCATCTACTTCGTTTCCTCGACATTTGGGGCCCGGCGATGACCACTGTTGCGGCCCACCCCAGACGAAAAGTCAGTAATTATACCATTTTGACTGAGCAACACGCAGACGGGCCGCACGGTCCCGAAGCCGCAGGTGCGCAAATTTCGATTTTATTAGCGGTAATCTGTGCTATTTACTCACCGACGTTTCATCGAGGTCGAATAAATGGCAAATTCCGACAAATTGAAAAATGCGAACCCTCTCGTCCAGATTTCCACAGATCCGGAACGCGACGACGAATATCGCGGGCCATTTTACGAATTACATTCGCGCGTGATTCGATTTCCAGACGAGGTTCGCGCCGAGCATACCCGGCTGCGCAGCTCGCTGCTGAGTTACATGCAGGAGTCGCGATTTTTCGTCGGGCTTACCGCGCCGCTGATCTACGGCTGCATCATTCCCTTCGTGCTGATCGATTTATTTATCACGGTATATCAACAGTTTTCGTTTCCACTGTACGGTATCCCAAAGGTGCGGCGATCGGACTACGTTGTGTTCGACCGCGGAAAGTTGTGCTATTTGAATCTGCTGGAGCGAATCAACTGCGCGTACTGCTCGTACGGAAATGGCGTGATGGCTTACGTGGTGGAAGTCGCGGCGCGGACCGAGCAACACTGGTGCCCGATTCGCCATGCACATCGGATCGAGCATCCACACGATCGCTATTCGCATTTCCTGCCATACGGAGACGCGGCGGCCTACCGCGCGAAGCTTGAAGAGGTGCGCACGGATTTCAAAGACGTCGAACCCTGAGAATGGAAACGAACGCGTAGCACAAGTGGCTGGGCCTCAGCGTTTTTGCGTGGCCAATCCCGCGATGGTGTCCATCAGGTCGAACTTCGTAAGGACTTCCAGTTTTGCGCCGGGCATTTCGACGAACACAGCGGGACTGTCGTGGCTGAGGATATGCGTGACGCGTTCGATGGGGGAGTTCGCTGGAACCTGGGGCAGCGGGTCGCCCATGACTTCGCGGATCACTAGTTTGCGCAGATCTTTTCCCTGGAGCGCGAGATTCAGGATTTGATCCTCGAATACCGTGCCGATGGATTTTCCTTCTTCCATGACCGGAAGCTGGGAGATGTCCTGCTGCTGCATGGTTTGTAGCGCATGGAAGACGGTTTGATAGGGGCCGGCGACGATCATGTCGCGAGCTTTTCCGTTCTGGCGTTTCACACGAATCACATCGGCGGCGGACAGCGCGACCTCCGCGTCCACGTAACCGTGCTCGCGCATCCAGCCATCGTTGTAAACCTTGGACATGTAGCGCGAACCGGAATCGGGCATGAAGGCCACGATCATGTCGCCCGGTTTGCAGGTCTTGGCGAGTTTCAGCGCCGCGGAAATGCAACCGCCGCCTGAACCGCCGGTGAAGATCGCTTCCTGTTTTGCCAGGCGCCGGGCCCATACGAAACATTCTTCGTCGTTCACCTGAAAAACATCGTCGAGGATCTTCATGTTCATGGTGCCGGGAAAAAAATCTTCGCCGATACCCTCGACCACGTAAGTCAACGCCTTGCCGGTTTTGCCGGTCTTGAATTCTTCGTAATACAGCGAACCAACCGGATCGACGCCGATGATTTTGACGTTGGGATTTTGTTCCTTGAGATATTTGCCGACGCCGGAAATGGTGCCGCCGGTGCCCACACCGCAAACGAAATGAGTGATTTTGCCTTCGGTGTCTTTCCAGATTTCCGGGCCGGTGGTGCGGTAGTGCGCCGCGGGGTTCATCGGATTCTCGTATTGATTGGGGTAAAACGAATTTGGAATTTCGCGGGCGAGTTTGGCGGCAACTGAATAGTAACTGCGCGGATCTTCCGGCTCGACGGCGGTGGGGCAGACGATCACTTCGGCGCCGAATGCCTTCAGCAGATCAATTTTTTCGCGCGATTGTTTATCGGTGATGGTGAAGACGACTTTGTAGCCGCGCACGCAGGCCACCAGCGCGAGTCCCATGCCGGTGTTGCCGGAGGTGCCTTCGATGATGGTGCCGCCGGGTTTCAACTTTCCGGTGCGTTCGGCTTCGTCAATCATGGAAACGCCGATGCGATCCTTGACCGAGCCGCCGGGATTCATGTAATCGGCCTTCACCCAAACTTCCGCGGGAAGATCCTTGGCCAGACGGTTCAAGCGGATAATGGGCGTGTTGCCCATGGCTTCGAGAATGTTATTACACTTCATCTGGGTACGTTCACTCCTGCAAGGGTGCCAAGGTTAAGGACATTTAAGAGTAGAGAATTCGGGAAAATGTGGCAAGCGAGAAGGGGTCAAAGTTTCCCGTGGGCGGAGGTGTTACGTCCAGCGCAAACGCTGTGCTCGGATACGGCGTGCTATGCTTTTTTGAGTCAATTGAGGTATGCCGTTTCGCAAGGTCGATGAACGAAAAATTGTACGTCATGAACACGACCCCTAAGGCCGAGATTTTTTTTTACGACGGGCATTGCGGATTGTGCCATCGGGCTGTGCGATTTGTTTTGGTGGAGGATCGCGATGGGACGTTGTTTCGATTTGCGCCGCTACAGGGTGAAACTTTTCAGAGGCTGGTGACGCTCGAACAACAGAAGACGTTGCCGGACAGCGTCGTAGTGATGACCGCAGACGGAAAACTGCTTGCCCGATCGGATGCCTTCCTGCATATTCTGCGGCGGCTAGGCGGAGGCTGGAGAGTCTTGGCGGGAGCGCTGAGCATCGCGCCGCGTGGCCTGCGTGATTTTGTCTATGATTGTGTGGCGCGTGTTCGCTATCGAATTTTCGGCCGGCGCGATGATTTGTGTCCGGTGATGCCGCCGGAGTTGCGCCGGCGTTTCGATTCCTAAAAGGGGGAAAAATGCAGCAGCGGCAGAATATTTCGTCGGGATCGCCTTGGGAACCGCTGGTCGGATACTCGCGCGCGGTACGAGTAGGAACGTCTGTGCACGTTTCCGGCACGACGGCGTTCAATGCGGCGGGAGAAATCGTGTCGGCGGGTGATCCCTACGGACAGACCATTCAGGCGCTGAAAAATATTGAGTCAGCCTTGACTAAGGCCGGAGCAAAACTGACCGATGTGGTGCGAACGCGAATCTACGTGACTCACATCACGGACTGGAAAGAGGTTGGACGCGCGCATGGGGAAGTCTTTGGAAAGATTCGGCCGGCGACGTCCATGATCGAAGTGAACCATCTGGTAGAGCCGGAGATGCTGGTGGAGGTTGAGGCTGACGCCATCGTGGTGTGACAGAAGAGGAAAGAGAATGAAGAAAATGTATGCGCTGGCCAGCTCAAGGCCTGTCTGCTGTAACCGAATATTAACAATCAAGCGCTGCGGATTTCGCTAGAATCGGCGGCCATGGCTAATGACACCCTAATCGTTGTCGCAACCGACGGCGACCGCAAAGGTCAGAAGATTTTGACGCTGACCGGCTCGCTGAATATTCATTCGGTTTTCGCGTTCCAGGCCGCAACTCGCGAGGAAACGGCCGAGCAGGTGATCTTGGATTTCACCGGGGTTCCTTTTATGGATTCTGCGGGGCTCGGCTCACTGGTCGGAGCCTATGTAGCCGCGCAACGTACCCACCGAAAACTCGCGGTGGCCGGTGCCAACACCCAAGTTAAGACGCTAATTGATATGACTCAGGTAGGAACGCTGGTGAAGTGCTACGAAAATGTAGCCCTGGCACAGGCGGCGCTGGGGCCGACTCGCGAGTCGGAACTGGAAAACTGGCGCAAAACTTCTCCTCCAAGCTAATTCATCCGCAGTGCTTTACGCATACCCAGATACTTCTCACGATCATTTCGGATATGCATTCGCTACGCTGCTGCGGGGGTTGGCGGAGCTGACTCCATTGCGGCTTCAGCATCGAGCTTTGGTTGGATCCAACGGAAGACGGCGCGGACGATCAATACATTCAAGAAGATGGAGATCAGCGAGGCAGCCAGGGTCGTGGTGAAAACTTCGTCGCCGACCAGGTTCGCTTTTCTCGCCACTTGCACCAGGATGAACGAAAGTTCGCCAATCTGGGTGAGGCCGGCGGCAACGGCGATCGAGGTCCACAGCGAATAACTGAAAAGTTTCATGACGCCGAACCAGATGGCGAATTTGCCGAAGATGATAAGGGCGAGCATGACGCCGAGCAGCGGCAGATGGTCGACAATTACTTGGGGAACGACGAGGGTTCCCAGTGAAACGAAAAACAGGGCGACGAACGCGTCGCGGAGAGGAATGAGAGTGGTGTGAGCGTGATGAAGATCCTGTGCGCCGCTGATGGCGAGGCCGGCGAGGAAAGCTCCCAGAGCGACGGAAAATCCACAGGCCTGGGCGACGCTAGCCGAAACGAGACAAATGGCGATGGCGACTAGGAGAAAAAGTTCAGGATCCTTGGTGCGTGAGACACGACGAAGAACACGGGGGACGACGGTCATCGCCAGAAACGCGAGCGGAACGAGAAGCAGCACGGCTTTGCCGAGAGTCCAGGCAGCCTTGGTGAATCGGCCTTCGGCCGGGCCGCTGAATATCGGAATGATGATGGTCATAAAAACGACGGCGACGTCTTCGACCAAGGTGATTCCGATCATTACCCGGCCGTAATTTGTTCCCATCGAATCGCGATCGGCGAGAAGGCGCGCAAGGACCATGGTACTGGCGACCGAGATGGTTGCTCCCATAACGATGCCTTGAATCATGGCCCAACCGGCGAGCCATGAAGCCCCCATGGCCAACGCCAGGGAAAGCAGGATGCCCAACGTACCGCCCCCGAGCGCGATCCATTTCACGCGCATCAGGTCGGGTATGGAAAATTCCACGCCAATCGAGAACATCAGCAGGACGACGCCGACCTCGGCGAAGACTTCAAAGGCATGATGGTCGGAAATCTTTATGCCGGGAGTAAACGGGCTGATCAGAATTCCGCCAAAAACGAAACCGAGAATAAGCGGAAGCTTGAGCCGCCAGGCGAGCAGCCCTCCGGCGATTGCGGCGACGAAAACGAACGTTAGATCACGAAAAAGTACGGGATCGGCTTCCATGGTGTTTGCTGCTTCTTTGGCTCCCCAATACCGACGGCATAATAGCGCAAGACGGTTGCGGTTTGCGGAAAACGTGAATCGGATTCCCGCGATCGCGCTTGAGAACACCGTGGCAACAACCTGCGGGGCCGCAAGGATTCGATTGCGATAGAATGACGGGACATGGAAAAGTTTTATCGCGCGACCATGAAGATCACGGGCGATACGGTATTTGGCCGCCTGGCGTTCACCTTTCTTCTGATTTGCGCGATTGCAGTGGGCGCAGCGGTGGGATTGCTGTTCGTTTACAGTAGCGACCTGCCGGAGATACGCGCGCTGCAGGATTACCGGCCTAACGTCGTCACGGAACTGTACGCGGACGACGGCCAATCCATCGGAACCTTCGCCCTGCAACGACGGATCCTGGTCACCTACCAACAAATTCCCAAAGTTCTGAAGGACGCCGTCCTCACCACCGAAGATCAGCATTTTGAGGAACATTGGGGCGTGGATATTCCCCGGGTGTTGCAGGCCGCCTGGCACGACATCGCCAAGCACCGGTTGGCGGAAGGCGCGAGCACTTTGACCATGCAACTCGCCGGCGGACTTTTTCTGAATCGCTCCGATCGCAGCGCGCAACGGAAAATTCAAGAAACACTGCTGGCAATTCAAATTGAAAGGCATTATACGAAGGAACAAATTTTCACGATGTATTCGAACCAAATTTATTTAGGCTCGGGGAATTACGGCTTCGAAGCGGCTTCGGAATATTACTTCAGCACTCCGATTGAGAAACTTACGCTCAGTCAGGCAGCCACGCTCGCCGCCATTATTCGCGGGCCGATTTACGCGCCGGTGAATCACCCAGAGAGAGCGAAGGCGCGGCGCAATCTGGTGCTTTCGCTGATGGCGCATGAGGGGAAAATCACGCATGCCCAGGCGGAAGCGGCGGCGGCGGAGCCGCTGGGATTGCATTTGGCGTCGTTGCGAAATGATCTGGCGCCATACTTCGTGGAAGAAGTCCGGGAATATCTGGAACATACTTACGGAACCGCCGCGGTGCACGAGCAAGGTCTGCGGGTTTATACGACTTTGAACATCGCCATGCAGAAGGCGGCGGATGTGGCGGTGCGCGACGGTCTGCATTCGTACGATCGGCGCCATGGCTGGCGCGGGAATCTACAGAATATTCTGCAGGAAAATCTGGGTCCGCTCGAAAAATACCAGAACGACGATTGGCGCAACGCGATTCAGAAAGGCGACTACGTCACGGGGCTGGTGACAAGTGTTACTCCGACTTTCGCTTCGATCAAAGTCGGGCAGTATCGCGCGATGCTGACGCCAGCGGACTTTGCCTGGACGGGACACAAATCTCCTGAACAAATTTTGAAAGCCGGCGATTTGGTCTGTGTAGCTGTGAAAGAAATTTCGGGAATTACGCTTCGAGTGGAACTGGATCAATTCCCGGAGGCGCAGGCCGCTCTGCTCGCGATTGATAATCCCACTGGCGATATTAAGGCCATGGTCGGTGGATATGATTTCGAGACGTCGAAATTCAATCGCGCGACTCAGGCGCTCCGGCAGACGGGAAGTTCGTTTAAGGTGTACGTTTACGCCGATGCGCTGGAATTGGGGATGAGCCCATTCGATGTCGTCGTGGACGAGCCGGTTTCATTTCGCAGTGGCGGACAGAATTATTCGCCGCGCAACTACGATAATAAATTCGAAGGGCGAATCACGTTGCGCCGAGCCCTGGCCGATTCGCGCAACGTGCCGGCGGTGCGACTGCTGGAGCATGTCGGCGTGCAAAACGTGATTGATCTAGCGCGTAAATTCGGAATCGAGAGTCCTCTGCCACCGTATCTGCCACTGGCTTTGGGGGCGGCGGATTTGACGCTGATGGAACACGTGTCAGCATTCACTGTGTTTCCCGACGACGGGATTCACATCGAGCCGCATTACATCAAACGCGTAACGTCATACGACGGCGCCATGCTGGAGGAACCGCGGCCGAGAGTTACGGATGTAATTCCGCCGGAAACCGCGCGAACGATGGTGGCGATGCTTGAAGAGGTTGTACAGTTCGGTACCGGAGTACGCGCAAAACAACTCGGACGGCCTTCGGCGGGCAAGACCGGGACCACGAACGATTTTACGGACGCGTGGTACATTGGATTCACTCCGCAACTGACTGCTGGAGTATGGGTGGGCAACGACGACAAGCGCGTGTCGCTGGGCAAAAAGGAAACCGGGGCGCAGGCGGCGTTGCCGATCTGGCTAGAGTTCATGCAGGCAGCCACGCAATCTATGCCCATCGAGAATTTCCAAAATGTGGTGCCACTGGAACGGCTTGCGGGAACGAAACAGGTGTTGGTTGACGTGCCAGATACCGCGCCGCCTGCCGACCTCGCCGAGCAAGGAATGCAGGAAAAGCCCGTGCCGGTATTAAACTCGCCTCAAGCCAAGCCGGTCCCAAAAATTCCTGAGCCTGCGAGTACGCACACCAGCGGCGCATCCACCGCGCCCGTGCCGCCACCACGATAGTCCCGGCGATTGGTCAGAACGGATCCCAACCGAGCGGCTTTAAAGGCAGCTGCCTTCCGGCATGATCAACCAAAGATATTTTTTTCGACTTGGTAATTTCCCCGATGGCGGTAAGTGTGCCGGAATTTGGAGCGCGTTCGAGTCTGCGTGTATGGGGCTGCGAAACCGTGAAGAGCAATTCGTAATCTTCACCGCCGTGCAGGGCCATTCTGACCGGGTTGAACTTGCGATCGCGGAATGTTTTTGAAATGGATGGAGGAATTGTCACGCAAGGAATTTTGTCTGCATAAATCCTTGCACCGACTCCGCTGGCGGAACACAAACGGGAGAGATCGGTAGAGAGGCCGTCCGAAATATCCAACATCGCGGTTGCGATGCGATTCTTGGCGAGCCACGCACCCAGCGCAATCTGAATCTTCGGGTAGAGGTGCGGCCGGACCGCTGCACGGAGTTTCGGATCGAGGGCGTGACCGTCCAGGACAAGATCGAGTCCGAGCTCGGCACGGCCGAGCCGCCCGCTGATATATATAAGGTCTCCCGCTCCAGCGCCCGAGCGGAGAATGGCCTTTCCTTGAGGAACTTCGCCCAATACCGTGATGTTTATCGCGACGGTTGGGCAAGCGGTCGTATCGCCACCAATTATGAAGATGCCCAGCTCCCGGCTGGCGCGTGCCATGCCCTTCAAGAAGTCCGCAAGCCAAGTCCCGGTAAGGGCTTTCGGAAGCGCCAGAGTCAATAGAAAGCAGCGCGGCGCGGCGCCCATAGCGGCAAGATCGCTCGTGGCGCGCGCGAGTGATTTATAGCCGACTGAATCGGGCGGGTGAAGCTTTCGGTGGAAATGCACGTCCTCGATAAAGGCGTCACAACTTAGCACCCAGTCCGTTTCGCCCGAAGGCGAAAGGACTGCGGCATCATCGCCTGGGCCGAGGCGAACCGACTTGGCCAGAAGTCCACCTACAGCGTTTAGAGAACGGCTGGGGAGTTTTGCCCGGGAGCGCTCGGCCCTCAAGAATGCCGCTTGGAATGACGAATGAGTAGGTGACGGCAACGCGCGGAGTATTTTTTCGACCAGTTGTCTTTCTTGTTTCATCCTGAACCTTAGGCCAGTTGCGTCGTATACAGACATTACGGTAAGTTTCGTTCAACAAGGAAGCTGATTTGTTGGAGCACAAGTTAGTAAGTCTTTTGAATACAGGGCCAGCCTGTGGAAAACGCAGTTAGGGGTTGACCATGCTCGGAGCGGTGGCTAGAATTCAGAGGCTTTGCGGCTTTAGTACTAGAGCGAGACACTGAGGTTCGGCGAGTTGCAGTCGGGGGATTGCAGCGTTCAGCCACGGAAGTAAAAAGATCACCGGAAAAATTGAAGATGAAAGGTAAGTACTACACGTTCTTTATTGCTTCGAGCGCCTCTGGCGGAATGCGGAGGCTGCGCGTGCCGTATTACGTTCTGCATGCGCTGGCAATTCTCGCGGCAGTGGGAGGTGTAACCGTAATCGCGGCGACGGGGTCCTATTCGCGGATGCTGTGGAAGGCGAGCAGCTATAACTCGCTGCGACGCGAGCAGGACGCCCTGAAACAGCAATACAAGGTTTTGCAGGTTGAAGTGAAAGATACCAACCAGCGGCTGGATTCTTTGCAATCGCTCGCGAGCGAAGTGGCCATGGCCTATGGAATCACACGATTCCGGCAGACGCCCTTTGCGTTCAGCGATGATGCCGTGCAAAACGAAGTGGAATATCAGGATTCGGTGGACGAGTTCAGCTACTTGCAACGCAACGTGACGGCTGTCGCCATGTCGAATGGCGGCGCGAGATTACTGCCGCAAGCGCAACTGAGCAGCCTGGGAATCGTGCCGACTCTTTGGCCGGTGGTTGGTGAAATTACCGGACATTTCGGCGAGAGGCTCGATCCATTCAGCGGGGAAGGCGCATTTCACGCGGGAATGGACATTGCATCGCACTATGGGGACGGCGTAAGGGCGACTGCGGACGGTATTGTGGTGGTGATGGAACAGCGCGCAGGATATGGTCGGCTGGTCGTGATTGATCACGGATTTGGAGTCACTACCTGGTACGGGCATCTTTCCGGGTTTCAGACGCACGCTGGAACGCGGGTGAAGCGCGGCGATATCATAGGCTTTGAAGGCGATAGCGGACGTTCCACGGGCCCGCACCTTCATTACGAAGTGCGGATTTATAACACGCCTGTAAACCCGTGGCGTTACCTCAGTACTGCGGCTACGGCAACCGCTTCAGCGGACTAACCGCACACGTCTCGTCTTACCATCCGCTTCGAGATCAAAATCACACCGAACGACCTAGAACCGGCTGCTACTGATTCCGGGTGTGCGCGGCATTAGCAGGCTTTGCAGCCGGCGTCGAAGTGGATTTGGGTGGCGAGGTGGCAAGCATATCCTGAGTGATGGTGAAGCTCAGGCGGATCAGTTTGTCACGGTGCGTGATTTTCGCGTCACTGAGCAAAGAGTTGAGGAAGGCGATCTGTTCGCGGGTTAGCTGGCGACGTGCGTCAGGGGACGACAGCGCCATGGAGCCAGCCATACGGCCGGTTTCGAGCAGGAATGAAATCTGCATGGCGTTCTTCATGGAATCGGATTCGGCATCAAGGGCCACTTTCAGGTTATCGCCATCGGGCTGTCCGGCGAGGGTTATGGCCTGAATGCTGCGAATAAGCTGATCCAATTGAGGAGTATTACGAAAATTGCCATAGAAGCTGGTGGGTAGATTCGAGGTTCTTGCGACGGCGAAAATGGGCGCACCAGCAACGCGCTCGATGCGCGATTGCAGTGCGGCATCGCGAGCGCCTGATCCGCCGGATTGAATGCCGGCGAGAAGAGTGTTTGCGTTCTTACCTCCGGCGAGAGCGATTCGCGTGGGGGAGAGGAATTCGAGCGACACGGGCGGGTTTCCCGGAACTTCGAAAACTTCATTCTTTCCGACTGGAGTTGCTTTCCCGGTGCGCAGGGCATAAGCCTTAATTTTCGTCTGATCGAAACGGCCGTCCGCAATGGCAATCACACGGTCATCGCCAAGCACGTTGGCAGGCGTGCCGAATCCTGCCGGCCACATCGCGATCCCCGCGTGATCGAGATCGCGCTCGTAGTCGAAACCGGTCTGGCGAACGAAGTCGGCATATTCGCGGTCAGCTTGCGGGCCTGGTGAGGTAAGGCCGAGAACGGCCGCGAGCGGGGAATTTTGTAACTTTCGCAGAGACGCAACGTCTACATACGCGATAACTGGGGCGTTCGAGGGAAGTTCGCTAAGAATGTCCGGCTCAGGACCGGCGATCTCCACACCCGGGACAGAGGAAATCATCGGAGGCAAAGGACGATGCTGCCAATAGTAGAAGCCTCCCACGGCGGCGAGTATCAGGATCACAAAAACGAGGACCACGATCAGAGCGCGTCTTGTCGAGCTGATGGGCATGTAATTTTGTTTTCTCCAGCTAAAATGGCTTTATCATCGAATTTGAAACGATCAGCGTTCCCGGACGAAGATAGTGTAATGTCTCGGTCGCTCGCTGCGTAGAAGAATCAGAAAAGATGCGGCGTCATAGGCGCAGTTTCACAACGGTTCAATCGCCGTGGAGGTTTCAGCCATGATAAATGTGGCCAAGTTATTTGTCCTGATAACGCTGAGTCTGACGCCGATGATTACAGCTTCGGCGCAAACTACCGCGAAGCCGGCGGAAACGCCGGCTGCCACTCCATCGAGCGCTGCATTGCCCAGCGCCGATCAAGTTCTAAAGCATTACTACGCAGCGATTGGCGGGCGCGCGGCTTGGGAGAAATTACATTCGCGAGTCTCCAAGGGGACGATCGAGATTCCCGCGATGAATAATCTCACCGGAACGATTGAAGTTCACATGAAGGCGCCGGATTCGATTTTGCTGGTGATCAACGTGGGCGGAGCGGTTATCCAGCAAGGATTTGATGGGACCACAGCCTGGTCGGACGACCCGCGGAATGGGCTGAGGGTGCTTACGGGAGAGGAAATGGAAGAAGTGAAGCGCGAAGCGAATTTCTATCACGCGCTGGACCTGCAGAAAATGTATTCGAAAATGACGGTCACGGGAATTGAGAAAGTCCACTACAGTGATGCATACGTGGTGGAGGCAACGCCCGTGGCCGGCGGCGATCCAGAGAAATTGTATTTCGACACTCAAAGTGGCTTGGAGGTACGAAGCATCAATCGCCGCCACACCGCGGATGGTTCCGGAGAATTCACCGCGGATATTGAGGATTACAAAGAGGTGGATGGAATTAAGTTGCCGTCTACTGTGGAGCAAAGCAGCGCACAGAATGCTTTCACGATTAGGTTTACGGATATCCAGCACAATCTGAACCTGGCGGACAGCCAGTTCGCCAAGCCTGCGGCCGAGCCGGCAGCGGACCCCTCGCCGAAGCAGTAGTCTCCGAAAAAAGCTTGTTAGCGAAAACTGGGTCTAATGCTGTATAATGGGACACGCCCAGACATCAGGAAGTGCGGATAAGTGTTCGAGTGGCAACAGTTTTGCGGCAGTTCTGGAACTTGCTTGCAATTCGATTGCCTCTATGATAATTTCGCTCGGTTTGCCAGTGCTGGCGTAGCTCAGTTGGTAGAGCATCTGATTTGTAATCAGAGGGTCGGGGGTTCAACTCCCTCCGCCAGCTG